>Ga0182010_10000822_pt1 | contig 17298 bp, 9 predicted proteins | sample 611E1MmetaG_FD_120488 | JGI IMG/M metagenome (GOLD analysis project Ga0182010, IMG submission 120488) | Permafrost microbial communities from Stordalen Mire, Sweden - 611E1M metaG | ecosystem: Environmental > Terrestrial > Soil > Wetlands > Permafrost | place: Sweden: Stordalen | collected...
AGATCGCGGGCGATTACCCGGCGTTCCTCCTCGATCGAGGCGAGCTCTTCCAGGCCGATGCGATGCAGCTCGCCGGCTTCGATGTCGAGTGAGGTCCAGGCGCGTATCTGCGTCCGGTATAGCCGCTCCCCGTCGGGCGCCGAACACAGCCCGGGCTCCTCGCGCGACGCCTCGCGATACCTGCCGGTCAGCGCCTCGAGGAAGCCGCGCTCCGCCGGACGAACGTACTTTCCGACCGCCTCGACCACGCGCTCCCGGTCGGCTGGCTTGGGCACCTTGACGGCGGTCACGACAGGCGACTGGTCGTCGGGAATCGCCTGGAGCCGCTCCAGCTGGCCGATGACGCGGTCGGTGACGATGCGCGCGGCAGTGAGGCCTCCGGCCAGGCCCTCCCGGACCAGCTCCGCGTTGGCCGCCATGAAGCGCGGGTAGTCTGCCAGCCTGGCCATGAAGGCTTCGAACTGCTCGGGCGTCTCGGTGGGCTGGAAGGCGGCCAGCAACGGAAGGATGGTCTGCGGGCCCTCTATCTGGTCCACCACCTTGAGCCGATCGACGCGCTGGTCCCGCTGGGCGAGTTCGACCTCGCAGATGTGCCGCAGGATGTCGAGAGTGATCCTCTCCTCCACCGGCAGGCCAGCCGTTGCGGCTGCCCGAGCCTCGATGGCGCCGGCTTCCGTGAGAGTCTCACTCAGCAGAGTTCGAGCCCGCTGCTGGCCTTCGGGCCCGGGGTCGTCCAGCCGATCCATCCCCTTCTCATAGCCGAGCACTGTGGCCGTCAGCGGCGATAGATCCAGTATCCCGTCCCAAAAGCGGTCCGCTAGCGCGTTCACCGCGTCCGCTGCGTTGCCAACGTCGACCACTGGAGCCTCCACCCACTCGGCAGCGGCCGGGCGCAGCAGGTCGCCCGGCGGGAGCTGTTGACGCTAGGTTACCGCGAAGCCCCGATCGGGCGATCCAGCCGATCGACGGTCCGGCGGCAAGGCGGAGGCGGAGGCGGAGGCGGAGAATGCCCAGCGTCGAGGCGGACGCCGGAGCGCGGAGAGAGGCGACTCCGACGTGAAGCCAGGCGTTGCCGACGCCAGGTCGCCCACGCTCGGCGCGGGGTGACGGGGCGGTACGGAGGGGCTGACCGGCGATCAGCCGCCGAAAAGGGGCAGCTGTTCGCCAACCGAGTCCGCCACGGCGTCGAGACCGAGGTACGGCTCCAGGTCGGCCAGGGTGGCCTCTGGTCGTGCGGCGAACTCGGCCAGGTGGTTCCACTTGATGAAGTGCCAGTTCCGATCCTCGATGGCCTTGCGCAGCAAAGGCGAGCGGGCCAGCTTGACCTTCACCAGATCGGCCCTCTCCGGAGGTACGACCAGGAACCGAACGACCTTGTCATCCATCGGGTAACGCGCGTGCCGGACCAGGACCGGGTCGCCTAGCATGGCCGTCCATTCGACCTCGAACAGGAAGCTCGCCTTGCGGCGGACGTACCAGGCGCAGTCGACTCGCTCGAGCTCTCCTTCGGGAGCCCAGGTGATGAGCGGCAGGTGAGCTTCGCGCTCGCCGTCGTCGAGCCAGGTCGCCAGCGGCCGACCGTCGACGCGCCGGCCCTGCTGGCGCCTGCCGATCCAGACCTTCATGCCGAGCCGGTGGCCCACGTCGGCGAGCGTCGCGATGACCCTGTCGTGCTGGACAGTGCGGGCCTCGAGTTGCTCGAAGCCGACTACGGCCTCGGGTGTGCTGGTCGGCGAGACGTAGCTGGCCAGGCAGGCCTCGATGAGCGCCCCGTCGGGCGCGTCGTGACCTCTGAACAGGGCCGCGGTGCGGTCGATGGCGGCGCGCTCGGTGAGGTGTCCACCCGCCGACAACAACGAGAAGACCGCCCACTCCACCCTGTCGGTGAGCGGCTGAGCGGCAACGCTGCGGTCCTCATCCGAGGCGAGCCAATACTGACCCGGCTCGACCTGGCGGATGCGGCGATTGTTGGGCCGGTCCAGCTCACCACGTAGGATCTCGAGCAGCCGGTCGACGGGGCTGAGGCGCGAGTCCTCGTCGGCGTCGCCGATCGTGACCCCGGCTCTGGCCCGGTCCCAGGAATGGGCCTCTGACCCGGTCGCGCCACGGGCCGAGTCACGGGCAGCACCACCGGTCGCGCCACCGGCCGATCCACTGGCAGGGGCCTCAGGCGCCGGGGCCGACCCAACGCCGTAAGCCTCAACCCACGCCGCCCAACCGTCGTCTGCCCGCTCCGGTCGTAGCTCTCGGGCCAGCCTCGCAAGCTGACCGGACCGGTCGAGGCCGATCAGCAGGTCCCCCAACAGCCCTTCGAACGAGGCCGGCTCGCCGCGGGCCTTCAGCAACTCGACGGCCGTGTCGGTGACCGTTTGCGCCGCGACTCCCGCTCGGAACGGACCCTCGTCCAGCTTCTCCGGCCCGGCGAAGACGCCCCGGCTGCGGATCGTGCCGGGATCGCCGGCTCCGCCGGCCAGGGGCGGCAAGGGGCGGTTTGCGCGGGTCCGAGGACCGGGGGACATCACGCCATTCGGCGGAACGTACATTACGATCCCGGCGCTGTCGGCGCCGCCGCGGTGGAGCCGCGCATCCACCAGCCGGCAGCCGGCCGCGGCTCCTCCCAGGGCCGCCGCTACCAGCGTGGCGGGCTCGGCGTCGTCGAGAAGGAGCACGGCCCGGCCGGTCTGGGCGAGGGCCGGAGTGGCGATGGCCAGCGTCCGGCCCACCGAGTGGGCCAGGTCCATCGCTTCGTCCGCCGGGGATGGCTTCACGAGCGGCCGGAACAACGCGTCGTACGGCAGCATCGAGACGGCCGCCGAACCAAAGACCCAGCCCGTGCCGTGGTACGAGGCCGCCAGACGTTCCGGCGTCAGGCGCAGGGGCGCTTGACCGAGCACGAGGCGAACGCGGGACGGCGAGCCAGAGTGGGACATGCGCTCGCCGTGGAGTCCAAGCCGGCGCAGGGAGGCGGGAGTGACCTCGCCCACCGTCACATTCGAGGTGCTGCCTTCCAACGCCGCCAGATCCGCCCCTAGACGAGCCACGGCGGCACGAGGCGTCCCGGCTTCGAGGCGCTGGACGAATGTCCTGACCAGCTTCAGCCCACCTTCGAAGGCCTGCCACGGATTGACTTCGCGCCACTCCTGGGTCGTGGGCACCTTCAAGACACCGTTCGAGATGCGCAGCGGGGCCGGCTTGCCGTGGGAAACGTTGAGGCGGCTGGCCAGGATCACGGCATGCAGGAATGCAAGCCGAAGTACCGCCGTCATTGCCCCAGCGCGATCCTCGGCATCGATGCGCGTCAGGATGGCGTGCAATCCGAGGAGCTGCCGGGGCGTGTGCAGGTCGATGATCTGATCCACCAGCGGATGCGTGGGCCGTGGCGCCGGAAAGCGCCGTCGGATCGCCTCGCGGACCTCGCCGCTCGCGGCGACGGACTCGGCCAGCCGCACGTCGCCGTGCGTAGGGTCGGCCGCCCGCAGCTCGGACCCGCCCAGTTGCTCGTGGCATTGGGCGCATCGATACTCACGGGCGATGGCCCGGAGCGACTCCGCCGGCCCAAAAGCCAGTTCCGGCAGGGCTCCAACGGCGACGGAGACGGAGGCGGGCTTGCCCCGCCTGCGGGTGCGGCCGGTGGAGGCGGCGGCACCGTCGGTCCTGGCCCCAGTCGCAACGGGCTGCCAGACCATCGACTCCAGGATCACGGGACGGCCGCACCGAGGGCATGTGCTCGCGTACAGCGCCTCGATCGTCCGCCTGATCGTGGAGCCCGCGAGCGGGGCGTTGGCGAGCGCCATCGCCGCGGAGTCGATCTGGCGCAGGTCCGGCGGCCGAAGCACCGCGTCGGCGAGCAGCCTCGTCAGCGGCCAGGTCTCGAAGTCGGCAGCGCGGCGTTGCTCTGCTATAGCGGCCCGTGCCACCCAGCCGCCGCGGCCGTTCAGGTCGAGGACGACCTCACCGGGTTTGGTCCACGCCTCGATCGCGGCCACAAGCTCCGCCGCGGAAGCGGGCGGGGCAAGTCGCTCGAAAGCGGGCAGAGACGGAACGTTGGCGAGCTTTGGCTCGGGGTTAGTGGCGGCACGCCCGACCATGCCTCAATTGTGACAGACGGGCCGCTACGCGAGTAAGAGTCTCCGCTTCGCGGCGTGCCGAACTGCCGGAGAACGGTAGGCCGCCCGGGTCGACCAGCAGCCGGAAAAGGATCGAACTGGCGGAATGCGACCCGCCGGAAGGCGACCCGCCCGAAGCCAACCTCTACGGTTCCTCGAGCTCGTCGGTCTCCTCTTCGAACGCCTCGTCGCCGGTGACCTCGGCGGGCAGGACGCGATCCAGGTCCTCGATCCCCTCGTCTTCCTCGTCGTCCTCCAGCTCCTCCTCCATGAACTCCTCCTCGCGGAGGAGCGTGCCCTTCGTATACGGGCGGAGGTCGGAAGAGCGGGCCGCGGTTGGGAAGCTGACCTTGCCGTAGTTGCGGGGGTCCTGAAAGATCTCCCGAATCACGATGCGGACGTCGCGGTCGCCCAAAGAGGTGATCCCGGCGGAGTACTTGTTGCCGTCGGCGAGCAGCTTGAGCAGGCGAGCGGCAACTCGCGGCTCCACGATGCCGATGCGCGTTCCGTTCGCCTCGGCATAGAGGCGGTTGCCGTCGGGGATCAGCTCCACGGCATCGCCGGGGTTGACGTGGGCCAGGGTCCGCGGCGCGGCCAGGTCCGTCAGCATCGCGAAGCCGGTCTTGCCGGTCTCCTCGACGAAGATCGCCACCGGCGCCTTTTCGGCCTTTTCCGCTGCCACGGTCTTCTCGCCGGCTTCGCTCATGAGGACGCGCAGCCGTTCGATGTTCCGCTCGGCGATGCGGTTCGTGGGATCGATGGCAAGCGCGACCTGGTAATGCTCCCGCGCCTCGCCAAGCTCTCCCATCTCCCAGAGTGACTTGGCCAGGCGGTTCTCGGCCTCGGCGTCCGCGCCGAGCTCCAGAATCTTGCGGTTGGTTTCGGCCGCTTCCGCCCAACGACCCTCTGCGCCATGGGCGATCGCCTGCTCCGCCAGCTGGCGCTTGATCCGAACGGTGTTGCCGCCGGTGCCCTTTTCGATTTCGGGGAAGGCCAAGTAGATGCGTCCTTTCGTCAACTGCGCCAGACCGACTGCTGGAGCGGCGAGACGGCGGCAGCCGCCGTCTCGCGGAGGGCATACCAATTCTGACGGGGGCAACCCGCCCGGACCAGCTTTCTAGCATCCGGCCGCGCCCCTGTCAACGCGAGCGGCATGGAGACGCTGCGAAAGGGCCGCCGTTCGCTGCCATCTGCGACCTCCGACCGACGCCTTGCCACCTACGACTTTGCGGAGCGGCGCTCGAGGTCGGCCGCCCTACTTCACCGCCAGGCCCCAGGCGACGACTGCGAGCGCCGCCACGCCGAGAACAGCCAGCTCCTCGAGCAGCCGCCGGTTCTGCGGCACCGGCTCGGGCGATTCGCGCAAGCTCGTCACGGCGTACGCCACCAGGGTCAGCAGCGCAGGGATGAAGAGCCGCGGCAGAGCCAGCGAGCGCAAGGCGAATGCGGCGACGGCGACCGGAACGGCATACTGGCCTATGGCGACGACCCGAACGATGCGGTCGAATCGATTCGGCGAGCTCAAGGCCGCCATTCGATACCCAACCACACCCGCGATTGCCCCGTTGAGGATCACGAACTCGACCAGGTGATTCCTGGTCAGCGGTTGGCCGTCGAGGGCAAGGCCGCCCGGAATCAGCCCGCCCGCCGCCACAAAGGCAAGGAAGGCCAGCCCAAGGGCGGCCGATCGAACCGCCAGCGGTCGAGGGTGCGGCGGGAGCTCGGGCGTGTTGACGACCACGGGCTCGGCCACGATCTGGGGCAGGTCGAACTCGACTCGCCGCCGGGGACGCAGGCGGACGGCCGGTGGGGCAGTGGCAACCGCGGCAGCGACGCCGACGGGCTCCATGCCCGGAACCATGACCGCGTGCAGAACCTCGGGCGCCGTCTCGAGGCGGACGGCCCAGGCCACGCCGGCCCAGCCCGCGACGAAGAGGAGAGGCAGCCAGGGCACCGGGGCGACGACGCGGGCGATCCCCGCGATCGAGAACGCGGCGAGTGCCGGTAGCGCCATCGGGATCACGGGCATGCGCCAGGGCCGCGACTCCCCGACGATGGGGCCGGTGCCGGCGGCAGCCGCGGCAACGATCAGCGCCGTTACCAGCAAAGCCGGAGCCGCGTCCAGCCAGTGGACGAGGACCGCGACCGACGCCACCGCCAGCCCGAGCTCGCGGGCTACATTGCGTTGCTGCATTCGCGCATGGTACGCAACCACGCCCGATCGCGGCGGGCGACCCTGGATCTCACGAGCGGCCGCCGGATCCGGGCTACGAGGCTGACGATGCTCGGCCCGGCGATCCGCCGATCCGCCCCGCCGATGCGCCGATCCGCCCTGGCTTGCCGGCGGCCCACTCGAGAAGCTCCGCGCGAGAGCGGACATTCACTACCCGGTCCGGCGTGAGCCATGCCCGCCGCGCCATTGCGGTGCCCCAGCGCAGGTTGTCGAGCTCCTCGGTCCGATGGGCGTCCGAATCGATCGCAAAGACGCAGCCGAACTCGGAGGCTCGGCGCGCTCGAACGTCGGAGAGGTCGAGCCGCTCGTCCGAGCCGTTCAGCTCGAGGGCCGTACCGGTCCGTGCAGCCTCCGAATACACCGCGTCCCAGTCCAGGTCCAGATCGCCGCGGGAGCCGATGTACCGACCGGCGGGGTGGGCAATGATGTCGACGTTCGGGCTTCGAATCGCAGCCAGCGTCCTCGCCGTCAGCTGCTCCCGGGTCTGCCGTCGCGAGACGTGGACGGAGGCCACGACCAGGTCGTAGCGGGCCAGGAGCTCGTCGGGATAGTCGAGCGTCGCGTCCGCCCGAACCTCCAGCTCACAGCCGTGCAGCAGCCGGAAGCCCTCGGGCGGCGTCTCGGGTGGGGCTGTGCCGTCGGCCTCTTCGGCCTCGAAACGACGATTGAGCGATGCGACGATCGCCCGCTGCATCTCGACTCGCTCGAGCGAGAGCCCGCGCGCAATCGCGAGGCTGACGGTGTGGTCGGTCAGAACGAGGTACGAGTAGCCTCGCCGACGGGCCGCCTCCGCCATCTGCTCGATCGAGTGCACCCCGTCCGACCAGTCGGAGTGGCTGTGGCAGTCGCCGCGCAGGTCGGCCCGCGAGACCAGTGAAGGCAGCGTCCCAGCCAGGGCGGCCTCCACCTCGCCGCGATCCTCGCGCAGCTCCGGCTCGATGTAGGGCAGGCCGAGGAAGCCGTACGCCTCCGCCTCGGTCGGGAAGGTCAGAAGCTCCCCTGCGTCGCCCGTGAGCGGCTCGCCGTCGTCGCCAAGCCGCAGGTAGCCCTTCTCCGACAGGCTCCAACCCATGTCGCGGGCTATGCCGCGCAGCCGGACGTTGTGCTCCTTCGATCCCGTGAAATGGATGAGGTACGTGCCGGCCTGGCCGGGCGGCATGATCATGAGGTCCACCTGGGGGCCCCGAATCAGTCGGACCGCGGCCTTGTGCGGGCCCTTGGCGATCACCGCCTCGACCGAGCCGAGCGATGTGAACCGCTCGACCAGATCGAGCGGCCGGTCCGTCTCCGCGAGCAGGTCCAGATCGCCGACCGTCTCGCGCCGGCGCCGGAAGGACCCGGCGGGCTGGATCGACCGCAGGCCAGGCGAGTCCGAAAGCTCGGCGATCAGCGTCTTGACGATCGCCTCGGCCTGGCCCAGGCGCATCCGCTCCTGCCGCGCGTCGAGCGCCGCGATGCCCGACAGGATCCCCTGCTCGGTCTTCTCGGACATGCCCTTGAGACCGCGCAGAGCCCCGGCCTCCGCCGCCCGCCGAAGATCCTCCAGCGTCTCGACCCTCAGCTCTTCATGCAGCTGCTTGACCGTCCTCGGGCCGACACCGGGGATCCCCAGCAGCGCGACCAGGCTGGGCGGCACTTCCTCCCGCAAGCGGTCGTAGAAGACCAGCCTGCCCGTTCGCGCCAGCTCCTCGATCTTCTTCGCGATGGCCTCGCCGACCCCCGGGATCCGAGGCGGCGCACCGTCCAGGTAGGCGCGCGAGACCTCGACCGGCGAATGGGCGATCGCGTCCGCAGCCTTGTGGTAGGCCACGGTCTTGAACACGAGCTCGCCCTTCACCTCGAGCATGTCGCCGATTTCGTGGAAGATGCGGGCCAGCTCGCCGTTCGAGAGGATCGGAGGCGTTTCGGGGGCATCCATCGATCGAATGGTAGTCGCGGGCGACCCGAACGCCGTCCGGGTCCGTGGAATGGCGCGCCGGGCGCCGAGCCAACGAAGGGATCGGCCGCCTGACGACGATCCTACTGGGCCACGTCCGAGTGCCAGGCCTCCACGACCCGATCACGACCCGCTCCCTTGGCCGCGTAGAGAGCCCGGTCGGCACGCTCCACGATGTCCTCGACCGTCTCGCCGGCGCGCTTCCCGGAAGCTACGCCCACCGAAACCGTTACGCGATCCGTGACGCCGACGTCGAGCAGGTCCATTTCGCGCACGTTCTGGCGGATTCGCTCGCCGATCTCCACCGCGATGCCCTGCGATGGGTTGCGCAGCAGAACCATGAACTCTTCGCCGCCGAAACGGACGGGCACGTCTTCTTCACGAATGGAGGCCTGGATCGCATTTGCTATGCCGCGCAGGACCACGTCGCCTACCTGGTGGCCGTACTGATCGTTGAACAGCTTGAAGTGGTCCACGTCCACGGACAGTATCGCCACGCGGTCAGTGGACCTGCGACGGCTGGCCAGAAGCCTGCAGTACTCGTCGAAGTAGCGGCGATTTGGCAGCTGCGTCAGCTGGTCGGTGCGAGCATCCGATTCGGCCGCCTGATGCGAGTAGACGCGGGCCAGAGCGGCAGACGCCTCGGAGGCTGCGCTGTTCAGCAGCCTTACCGCCGCTTCGCCCCAGACATCGCTGGTCCGGCGCGACAGGACGATCGCGCCCGAGATCCACCGGCCCGACTGAAGCGGCGCGGCCAGCGTGTTGCGGAGGCCGTAGGCGTCGCGCAGCTGGGAGGCAATCCGATCGGCTACCTCACGAGCGCGGGCGGCGTCCTCGATAGGGCCAAGAGTCCGAGATCGCGCCCGGACGTTGCGCCGGAGCGGGTCCGTGGCTTCGCTCGAGGTCCCGCCCGGTTCGCGCGGGCCGTCCCCTTCGTCCCCCCAGAGCGACTGGGGCTCTCCGTCCACGGGCCGCAGCGAGTTACCGTTGGCCTGAGGCAGCGGCAACTCGCGCATGTGGTGCGTCTCGACCGGCTCCAGCTGTCGGAGCGGCATGACCATGTTCGAAGTTGGGGTGCCGGGGAGCATCGACACGAAGGTCACGTCCAGGACGGAGCCTCCGGGCCGCAATCGCACCACGGCCACGTGGTCGGCCTCCGTGGCCGCCCCGAGCTCGTGGACGATCGCCTCGACAACCGCGTCCGGCGAGACGGATCGGGACAGGGCCCGCATGATGCGGCTGAAGCTCTCCGTCTCGGAGCTACGCCGCTCCCCCTCGGCGCCCGTGGCCCGGGCGTTCATGACAGCCGACGCCACGAGGCTCGTGATCGCAATCGACAGGGCCAGCTCCGCCAGCCCGCCGCCACCGAGGAAGAACTCGAACAGGCCCTTGCCCACGAGAAGACCCGATGAAATCGCGAGCAGAGCCCAGGTCAGGACGACGCGCGAGTCTCGTGAACCTCGGAACATGCCAGAGGGATCCTGAGAACGGGGCGGGCTCACGAGGGAAGAATGCCCCAAGCGCGCCCGGCGTTTCGTTCTCCCGCATGGTACGTCCGGACTACCGGCAGCGGTACTTCCGTTCGACCGGCTGCGGCGGATCTCGCCTGGGCGTCGCCTGGCCGCTTCCCGCCGCTTCCCGCCGCTTCCCGCCGCTTCCCGCCGCGGCATCGTTGACCCACCCAGCGGACGCGGGCTACACTCCGCGGTGGTCCGAGGGTGAGGGCTCCCGTGCCCCCGACGACCGTGAATACCCGCTCTGGAGGATATCTCCCTCAGTGGAGACCGGACCCAGTACCAGCGGCGCCGCGCGTCCAGAGGGCGCGCCCCGCGCCGACGTCCTCTATCTGGTCCGCCCAGCCTTCTAGCGGTACGCGCCTGCAGCGGCGCGCCACCGACGGGCGGGACGGACCCGCCGTCGAGGTGGCACATGCTCTATCTGAGCCAGGCGATCGGCCGGCCCGTGCGCGACCAGCACGGCGAGTCGATCGGAACAGTTGCCGACCTGATCGTCGCCATCGGCGATAGGTATCCGCCCGTGACCGGCATCGTCGTCAAGACGAACGGCCGCGAGATCTTCCTGCACTGGGGGTCGGTGACATCCCTGGACGCCGGCGGCGCGATTCTTGGCACTTCCGCCATCGACATCAGCAAGTTCCAGCAGCGACCGAACGAGATCCGCCTGAAACTTGACCTGATGGACCGCCAGATCGTGGACATCGACGGTCGCAAGGTGGTCCGCGTCAACGACCTGCGCCTAGACGAGGTCGAGGGCTCCCTGCATCTCGTGGCCGTGGACGTTGGCCCGTCGGGTCTGCTGCGCCGACTGGGCATCGAAGGACCGTGGCGGACGATCGCCCGCGGTCTCCACCGCGACGTCCCCGAGCGATACATCGACTGGGAGGATGTGGATCCGGTTGAACGGACGATCGCCAGCGTCAAGCTGCGCGTCCCGCACAAGGGCCTGGCCGAGCTGCACCCGGCCGACCTGGCAACGATCATCGACCAGCTCAGCCGCAGCGACCGCGTGGGCGTCATCGTCTCCCTCGACGACGAGGCCGCGGCCGACGCGATCGGCGAGATGGAGCCCGAGACCCAGGTCGACATCCTCGAAGACCTCGAGCCGGCCCGAGCCGCCGACATCCTCGAGGAAATGGATCCCGACGAGGCCGCCGACCTGGTAGCCGACCTGTCGGACGAGAGCCGCGAGGAGATCCTCGGCCTGATGGAGAAGGACGAGGCCGAGGAAGTCCAGGAACTCATGACATACGGCGAGGAGACCGCCGGCGGCATCATGACTACCGAGTTCGTGGCCGTCCCGGCCACCCTGACCGCCGCCCAGACGATCGACCGCCTGCGCGAACTCGAGCCGACCGCAGAGACGATCTACTACGTCTACGTAACCGACGCGGACAACCGCCTGGTCGGCGTGCTGTCGCTGCGCGACCTGATCGTCGCCAAGCCCTCCACGGTCATCTCCACGTTCATGTACGACGAGCCTGTCGCCGTCCGCACCGACGCGAGTCAGAACGAGGTCACCGGCGTGGTGGCTCGCTACAACCTGCTGGCCGTGCCGGTCGTCGATGCCGAGGGCCGCCTCGAGGGCATCGTGACCGTTGACGACGCCATCGACACCCTCCTGCCGCAGCCCTCGAAGCGATTTCTGCCGCGTCTATTCGGCCGCTCCGGGTCCGCGGAGCGGTGAAGACTCCCGCCCTCGCACTGACGCCTCGCGCCGTCAACCGGGTCCGGTTTGCGGCCATCCTGGGCGTCCTTGGCCCCGGCCTGGTGAGCGGCTTCGCCGACAACGACGCCGGCGGCATCTCGACCTATTCGGTTGCCGGCGTTCGATTCGGCTACGACCTGCTATGGGTGCTTCTGGCAAGCCAGATCGTGCTGTTCTTCACTCAGGAAGTGGGCGCGCGGCTCGGGCTGGCAACCGGGCAGGGCCTGGCCGGGCTCGTCCGCGAGAAGTACGGCGTGCGCTGGGCCGCTTTCATGATGAGCACGATGCTCGTGGCCAACGTCGGCTCGATCATCGCCGAGTTCGCCGGCTGCAGCGCCGCGCTGGGGCTGGTCTTCGGCTGGCCGAACTGGGCGAGCGCGCTCGTCGCGGCGATCGTCGTCGTGCTGCTGCTCACCCGCGGCAACTACAGCAAGGTCCAGTATCTCTTCGTGGCGGTCGGCATCTGCGTCTCCACCGCGTACTTCATCTCCGCTCTGCTGGCTCGCCCCGACTGGGGCCAGGCCGCCAACTCGCTCGTGATTCCGCATCTGGAGTCGAACGCCGGGTACTGGGTGGCCGTCGTGGCCACGGTCGGTACCACGATCACGCCGTGGGGCCAGGCCTTCATCCAGTCGTACGTTGCCGACAAGCGGCTCGGGCCGGAGGACCTCGTCGGCGAGCGCCTGGACGTGGGGTTGGGCGCGTTGCTGACGAATCTCATCGCTGCCTTCATCGTGGTTGCCTGCGCTGCCACGCTCTGGTCGACCGGTGCGACCAGCGCCACGGACGTCGCCACGATCGCCCGGGGGCTCGAGCATCTGGCAGGGCCCTTCACGACGGTCCTGTTTGCCGTCGGTCTACTGGCGGCGTCGTTCCTGGGCTTGGGTGTGGTCCCGCTCACCAGCGCCTACGCGGCCTGCGAGGCATTCGGGTGGGAGACCGGAGTGGACTGGCGCTGGCGAGAGGCGCCGGCCTTCTACGGCCTGATGATTTTCTTCATCGTGAGCGCGGCGCTGTTCGTCGTCGTGGTGCCCTACAGCGGACTGGTCCAGGTGATGTTCACGGCCCAGGTGGTCAATTGCCTGCTGCTGCCGTTCGTGCTCGTGTTCGTGATGCGCCTCTCGGCCGACAAGGAGCTCATGGGCCCGCTCGTCAGCGGACGATTCCTGCTGACGATCGGCTGGCTGGGGACGGCGTTGCTCGTCGTTCTCTCCCTGACGCTGGTGGCGACATCGTTCATGGGGTTCTGACGCGAGGGCCCGCGGGGCGCGAGGGAGCGGTGGTCAGGGTCGGCGGGCAAGCGCCCGGTATGCGTCTTCCATCCCGCCCAGGTTCCGACTCACGTCGCCACGGTCGATGGCGACCGCACGCAGGCGGGCCCCCAGCTCGCTGCGCGCCGCCGGGTCGAGCGAGAGCCGGGCGAGGATCGCATCCGCGACTGCGGCCGGATCGTCTCCAGGGACGATTGCCGTCGGATCGACGGCGTCCAGGCCCTCGTGAGCGCTTGGAACCTCGCCCATGACGACCGGCACTCCGCACGCCATGGCCTCGAGGGCGGTGACCGAGAACGCGTCGGTGGAGGGCAGCGAGACGACCACATCCGCCAGACGGTAGTGATCCGCCATCTCATCGTGGGGAATGGGCGGCAGCCACCGGACCCGCGCCTCCAGGCCTCGCTCCCGAATCAGCTCCTGTAGGCGGGCTACGTATTCGGGCTGCGCCTGCGACTTGACCAGCAACAGGACCACGTCCTCCGGCAGCCGGGCCAGGGCCTGTATCGCCACCTCGTGGCGATACAGGGGCGTCATGCCCCGCGGCGAGAACACGACCCTGCGGCCCTCCAGCTCATAAGCGACGCGCAGAGACTCGGGCGGCGGCGCGGGCTTGAAGACCTCGGGATCGAAGCCGAACTGGACGATCTTGACCCGCTCGGGCCGTGCTCCCAGGCGAATCGCCTCGCGCGCCAGATCCTCCGACACCGCCGTGACCAGCGCGGCCCGGCTCAGGGTCCGACGCGCCCAGCGACGATGCATCGCGGACTCGCGCGGCCCAATCAGGACATCCGAGCCCCAGACCGTGACGACCAGCGGCCGAAAGCCGGACAGCCACGCCGCCCAGCCGAACCACGACAGGTAGTGGGCGTGCAGGACGTCGGGCCGGATCCTGCGGAGGATGCGCTTCAGCTCGAGAGCCGTGATCGCCGACCCGAGCCCGCGGATGTGGGTGCGCGGCCAGGGTCGATAGACGTGGACCGCCATCCGGGAGTCCAGGCCGGGCTCCACCTGGATCGACTCCGGCACCAGCAGGTGAATCCGGTGTCCGCGCTCGACGAAGAAGCCGAGCCAGCGGCGGGTGTGGATGCTGTTGGGGTCGGCGATGAAGGCCAGGGTCAGCGGGCGCGAAGCCGCCGCGACCTCATCGAGGTAGCCCGCCAGCCGACCCGCCAGGTTGACGCGGTCGTATCGGCCTTCGGGGTCGGCCCGACGGGCAGGAGCGGGTGAGTCGAGGAGCCGTTCCACGCCGGACGCCACTCCCTCCGGAGTGGGATCGGCGAGGATCCCCCAGTCCAGCTCTCGGAGAAGCTCGCGGGCCGCACCCTCCGGAACGACGGCGAGAATCTGCTTGTCGTACCCGAGGTACTCCATCAGCTTGCCGCCCTGGATCTCGCCCTTGCGCGGATCGTCGGCGATCAGCTGCAGCAACGCATCCGATGCCGCCGCCCTTCGCATCGCCTCGGCGTGGGACATGAAGCCGCTGAAGCGAACCATCGATCCGAGGCGGTCGGGGCGCTCAGACTCCGCCGCCACTCCACGGTTATGAGCGCCCAGCCAGCCGACGAACTCGACATCGAGACCATCCCTGATCTCGGGCCTGCGCCCAACCAGGAGCTCCAGACCGTCCAGGAAGATCTCGAGCTCACGGTCGCCGTAGAGGCTGCCGGTGTAGACGAGCCGGAAGCGACGATTGCCGGGTCCTCCGCGCCCGGCGCCCTCAGCCACCGCGCCGCCATCCTTCGTCGGAGTATCCGTGTCCGTCAACCTTGGGAAGTCGGCCCGGTCGTACCCGTTCGGGATCACCCGCATCTTGCCGGCAGCCCACGGGTAGCGCTCGGCATAGGCCTCCTTCACTCCCTCAGTCGGGAAGACCAGCAGATTCGCCCCGGCCACGATCTTGCGTTCCATCTTCCGCTGCTGGCGGGCGTGCAACCCACGGGGCGGAGTGGCGAAGGCGTTGCCGATCCAGGGGTCGCGGAAGTCGGCGACCCAGGGCAGGCCGGTTCGGGCCGCGATCCGGCCGGCGATCAAGTGGCACGAAATGGGACCTGAGGTGGAATAGACCACGTCCACCGGCGATCGCTTGTGGACTGCTAACCCGCGCCGCGTCGCGGCCCCCACCCAACCGACCGCCGCGTCGGGGAAGAGCAGGATGCCCCAGACGCGGTTCCACAGGATCACGCCCTTCATGAGCAGCCCGGCTCGCAGGCCCGCTGGCGCCGGACGGTCCGCTCCTGCCGGGCGGTCCGCTCGAGGGGGCGCCGCGGCCACGTCCGCCGGCGCTCCCGACGAAGGGCGCCGGCCCCGGCCCAGGAAGGCCTCGACGGCGTTCGAGAATCGAGCCGGCTCGAAGCTGCCGGTTCGCTCCACCTGGAGATCCGCCGGGATCTCATCGAGGAGAATCGCGTCGCGGACCGTGTAGGCCGGCCTTGCCGGTGTGACGACGATGGGCTGCCAGCCGCTCCCGGGCAGGTACTTGACGTACTTGAGGGTGCGCTGGACGCCGACGCCGCCGAGCGGCGGGAAGTAGTAAGAGATGACGAGAACGCGGCCGCTCACGGGCGCGATCGGGGGACGGAGCGAACGCTGGCGGGAGTGAGCAGGCCGGCAGGCATGCGAAGCTCCTATGTCAAGCGGCCGCAGCGAGTAGGGCTCGCTGGGTCGTTTGAGCGGCTTCATCTTGGCGCATCCGGCGATACACCTCGTCGCTGATGCGGCGTCGCAGAGCTCGTATGGCTTCGGTCTTCGTATCGCCGGCGGCGAGCCTGTGCTCGAAGTAGACGCGACCAGCGCCACCCAGACGGATCTGGGTAATGGCGATGCGGTGGAGAACCACGTTGAGCTGGCGATTGCCGCCGCGACTGAGCCGATGACGGGTTTCGTTGCCCGACCAGACCGGGACCGGAGCCGTGCCGTTGTGGCGGGCAAAGGCGGCCCGACTTCGAAAGCGACCGATGCCCGCCGTCTCGCCGATCAGCTTGGCGGCAGAAAGGCCGCCGCAGCCCTGCAGATCCAGAAGGCTCTGGGCGAGCTGGCCGGCGAGGGCGTCGATCTCGCGACCAAGGGCGCCGATCGAGTGAGTCAGCTCGGCCACGACCTCGACGAGCTCGCGAGCGATCCGGGCGACGGTGCCGGGCTGGCCCGCGAGGGCAGTGCGGAGACCCTCCAGAACGGGTCCGCGGTCGAGCGAACGAGGGGCAGGTTCGACCAGGCCGAGCTCGTGAAGGTGCCAGCGCAGACGGTTGATCACCTGGGTGCGAGTGGTCACGAGATCCTCGCGATGGTCGATCAGGAGGCGCAAGTCGCGCTCGGGTCCATCGAGGCGCGCGACCGGCAGGTCGGGCTCGCGCAGGGCCGCTCGGGCGACCGCGAGGGCGTCGATCGGATCGGACTTGCCGGCTTCACGACCACCACGTCGTGCCCCGGCCATCAGCTTGGGCGGGACGCGCACGACCGACTCGCCTGATCGGACCAGGTCGGCTTCGAGGCGGCGACTAAGGTGTCGGCAGTCCTCGAGCGCCCAGCGACGCTCGCCGAAGCCACGAGACCAGTCGAGCAGCTCGAGATGCCCCTCAGGAGTCGCGCCGACGGTTCGCTGGCCGAGCTTCCGTCCGGCTTCGTCGATGGCGACTGCGGTGTGAGTGCGCTTGTGCAAATCGGCTCCGATGATCACCATGTCCGCCGTCTCGTCTGTGCACGGGGGTGACACTGGACCGGTCGGCGGACACGCCTGAGTTGGGGCGGTTACCACGCTCCTATCAAGTCACGTCGGCCGGTCCGACGTGTCCGGAGGGCGGCACATCGCATGAAGGCCACGAAGGCACCAAGTCTATGAGCCAACCCGCCGGACGATAGAAGCCTGACACTCAGCCAAGTCTAGCCGCCGAGGCCCCGGCGGAAGCCCGCCGGGAGAGCTGCCAGAACGATCGCCGACGCAGGCCCCAACCGGCGGCTACCATGCGCCCATGCCACGCAAGATCATGTGCGTCGTCGGCGCGCGGCCCAACTTCATGAAGATGGCGCCCCTGATGGCCGCCTTCCGCGGGGGCACGGACCCTTTCGAGACCACCCTCGTTCATACCGGTCAGCACTATGACGCGGGCATGTCCGACATCTTCTTTCGCCAGCTCGGGATGCGCGCGCCGGACGTCCAGCTCGGGATCGGGCCCGGCACTCAGGGCGCTCAGACCGGCCGGATGATGTCCGCCCTGGAGACCGTCGTGAACGAGCGGCGGCCGGACCTGGTCGTGGTCGTGGGGGATGTGAACTCGACCCTGGCGGCTGCGCTCGTTGCCGCCAAGGCCGGCGTGCCGGTGGCTCACGTCGAGGCCGGGCTGCGCAGCTTCGACCGGCGCATGCCCGAGGAGATCAACCGCATCGTCACGGACGCCCTGGCCACGTACCTCTTCGCGACCGAAGAGGACGGCGTCGCCAACCTCCGACGGGAAGGGGTCGAGGACGACCGGATCTTCCTGGTGGGCAACGTGATGATCGACACCCTCATGGCCCTGCTGCCGCAGATCC
>Ga0182010_10000824_pt1 | contig 17287 bp, 18 predicted proteins | sample 611E1MmetaG_FD_120488 | JGI IMG/M metagenome (GOLD analysis project Ga0182010, IMG submission 120488) | Permafrost microbial communities from Stordalen Mire, Sweden - 611E1M metaG | ecosystem: Environmental > Terrestrial > Soil > Wetlands > Permafrost | place: Sweden: Stordalen | collected...
CCCTGCTCGGGGCGGGCATCGTCCTGATCGTGATCGCCGCCCTCACGATGGTGTCCGGCCCACGTCGTGGCGATACGGAACGACCATCACCTGTCCCGAGTCTGGTGCCCGGCATGGGCCAAGAGGGGACGCAGTGAACGACTTCCTGCTCAGCTACCTGGACAGCATCGACAAGCGGCTCTTGGAGTACCTCGACGACTACTAGGAACTAAGCCTTCACGCCGGCCGATGACTGCGGGTGTGCACGAGTGACCTGCTCCACGGTTCCGTCAGACCCGGTCACCTCATGGGGGCCTGGGCAGACTGGTTCCACCCGGCCCAGGCGTTCATCGTCCCTCGCTCGCGTGAAGTGGTCGACAGCATCTCATCTTCACGGAGCGTGGCCGAAACTGGGACGTTCACGATCAGGTAGTCAGGCCGTCAACAAGTAGCCATTGACAAAACGCGCAGAGAGCCAGCAATATCGGTAGTGGGCAGAGCGTTGAACCCTGGGCCCTAGTTGGTCGCCTGATCCAGGGTGAGCGAATGGCGAAACCGGCTCCCGTTGGGGTTGTATCGAACCGAGGGGCGTCGGTCGATGAAGCAGTACTTCGTCGAGTACAGCGGACGAGGGGCATCTCTTCTTCTCGGCGCGGAGCCCGAACGTTCGAACCGGCCCGACGGTGGCAGTACCGCTGGCGGTGGTGGCTCCACTCGGACCGACGGAACCCGTCCGTTCGCAGTCAGCCTGACCGGCGGTGGCGGTGGCCTGGCAGGAAGAGGCGGCACCGCCGGTCCTACGGGCACAGCCGGCAGCTGGAGCAATGCCGGTGGTGCCGGCTACGTCTCCGGCGGCGGGGCCGGCCGCTGCGGCGGTACAACTGGCTACACCATCCTTGTGACCTCGGTCGGGACCGACAGCAGGGCCAAGGCGGTCGTGGCGCTGCCGGCAGCAAGGGAAGCCCTGGGTGCGCCGCCCTCACCTTCACTTGATGGGCTGGACACCTCCCTCGATGGAGGCAGCCAGCATCGACTACCCGAGCCTCATGATGCAGACCAGGAGGGGACATGAACGGAGACAGGCAACCGAGGACCACACTGCACATCTGCACGCTCCCAGAGGAGCCCGATGTCTTCCTGGTCGTGACGGACGACTCGGAACCCGGATCTGTACCGGTGATCCCCACAGCCATGGCAGAGTCCTACTGGGCGCACCCGCGAAGGGCCGACATGCCGGCGCTTCCTGAAGAACGCTCGACAGATCGGCTCCAAGCCACCTCGGCAGGCGGGACGTCCCGAGGGGAACGACGGCACCTTGGGAGTGACCGAAGAGGCGCGCCGGGGTAAACGGGGCCGACGGGCCCCACCCTCTGTCGGTCCCGAGTCTGGTGCCCGGGATCGGCCAAGATGGGAGCCAGTGAACGACTTCCTACTCACCTACCTGGACAGCATCGACAAGCGGCTCCTGGAGTACCTCGACGAGGACGACGAGCTGAGCCTCTACACCGTCCGACGACTGCGGGTGTACACAAGTGCCCTGCTCGACGGTTCCGTCAAGCCCGGCCACCTCGTGGAGGCCTGGCCCGACTGGTTCCAACTGGCCCCGGCGTTCGTGGCCGCCTACGGCACCGAGGAGGAAGAGCAGCTACAGGCCGATGCGGTGTTCCTGCGGGTCGTCGACGAGCATGACGACGTGGCGCTCACCGACGCCGACCTGGCCTACCTGAGGGCGCTGGAGGTGCGGCTCGACATGTACCCCGAGGTGCAGCCCACCGAGGAGTAGCTGGGCACGCTCAGGCGGCAGGGAACGCTCGGTCGATCGCGTCCATCAGGTCGGCGTCGGACGGGTGCAGGTACCGGATGGTGGTTGCGATATCGGCGTGCCCGAGTAGGCCTTGGGCCACATGGATGTCCTTGCGGTGCCGGAGCAGTCTCGTGGCGTCGCTGTGACGCCAGCGATGGGGGAAGTGCCGCCCGGGGCCACCGGCGGCGAATTTCGTGGATCCCGAGTCGTCAAGGACGGTGACCGGTCCGGTGGGCGAGTCGGTGGCCACCACAAGGTTCGCCTTGACTCCGCCCGGCTATGGGTTGGGGTCCGAGATCGCCGGTGGGGAACCCTGGGAAACACGTTGGGGTCTCATCGTCCGACGTCAGAGAGAACTACCCCACCCTCACGCCACGAGGGTAGGGTCGGTTTCGTTCCCCAGCGAGGGCTGGGCAGGGAGGTGAGTCCGATCAGCGAAGAAGAGGACGCCGAGATAAGGACGCCGAGACGAATCGTGTGTGTGACTAGCGGGCATCATACCCACCGACACATCGCGAATGCCCACCAACACCTCGTGAGCATTGGGATTGGTGGGACTGCCGCAGCTCCTGGCGAGATATTGACAGTCGAGCAGATTCGGGACGCCATCGCGGCTGGAGAGTCCTTCTACACGTACAGCGCCAGCACACAGAGAGTGTCGTTTGTCCATAGTGCCACTTGTCAGGTGCGTGGTTGCAATGTCGAAACCATCCGTTCCAATGGCGACGCAGTCGCTGACAACAACCTCGACAACCTGGCCCCCTGCCCCTAGATCGGCCCCTACCTCGGCCCATCCTCGAGATACAAGGGCCTGAGCCGCTTCATGTGGGGCAGAGGCTTGGGAGCGTCCCAATCCTCTGCTGGGTGGCACGTGTAGCCCAGGGCGATCGCGATGGCGTCCGCTATGAAGGGTACGACCTCCTCGGCAGTGACGACGTCGAGGGTCAACGCAATTCGGTCATCGAGGGTCAGCTCGACCTTCCCGCCATTGTGGACGTCAGCCGAGAGAAAAGGCACCTGGCGGCCGTTGATAACCACCCGCCATGACTCGAAAGGGCCGACAAAGTTCACGTCAGCCACAGCTCAACACTCCCGATCCACTCCGGTTGGCATACCTATGCATCGGCGGATCGGGGACCGAGCTTGAGGTGAAGTCAACCCCGGAATCGGATGCCGTCTCGGCGTTGGGACAGGGCGAACTCCTCCACTACCCACAACACCAGACCGGGTTCGCCTACCGGTCCCCGGTGACGCCCAGTTCGAGGCCGTGGGTCAGTTCGCCTATCGGCATGGTGCACGGATTCCGTCGAGGGCGACGTCGAACTCGGCCCCGTTGAATCCCGCGGCGTTGTCCGTGGGGCAGAACACCGATGGTGCCAGACTGTATTCAGCGTTGAACACCGCCTTGTGACCTTGATAGGTGGACAGCAGCGAGCACGAGTTGTACTGGTTGCACTGTTCGGTCAGCACTGCGTCGGCCAACGGCTCCATGTCGGCGGCGTACGAGTCGCCGGTGTCGTCGGGATTCTTGATCCACCAGCCCAGACCGACGCTGTGCATGAAGTTCGCCAAGGTCGTCATGTACTGCTCCTCGATGGCCCTGGTCAGCGGGAAGCCGGTGCTCGACGTGTAGCTCTCATCGATGTCTGTCTCCACGGCGTCGAAGCCCTTGGCAGAGCACTGCTGGACGATGCGGGCCTCGATGATACCGACCACGGCGGCGCTACGGATGTCGAGATACCGTTCATTGGGGTAACCCGGCATCGTGTTGCCGAGGGTGGACGCCGGAAACAGCGAGTAGTCGGGTCGGTAGTTCTCGGCTGCCCCTACCTCGATGTAGCAGACCGCGTGATCCCCGGCGGCGTGCAGGGCACTGACCGTTGCTGCGGTGTTGTCGAATCCGTCGATGTCGTAGACGACCGGGTCGGGTGCCGGTGCACCGAGGTAGGTGGTGACACCCGTGCCCATGTCCGATGCATTGGTCAGGTCGAGGGGGTGAGCGATTTCCCATTGCCAGGGTACGTTGCCGAGCGGCGGGGTCCACCAGCTCCCACCCGAACCTCCACCAGGCGCGGCGGCCGCGGCGGCCGTCGCGGCGGCCGTCGCGGCGGCCATCCCCACGATCGGCTCGTTGAGCCTCAGGGCACCGGTCGATCCGTGGAACACGGCGTCGCCGAGGGTGAAGACGCCCCCGTCGGACGCCACCAGCCAGTAGCCGCCCCCGTCGGGCGTGGCGGCCATCCCCACGATCGGCCTGTTGAGCCTCAGGGCACCGGTCGATCCGTGGAACACGGCGTCGCCGAGGGTGAAGACGCCCCCGTCGGACGCCACCAGCCAGTAGCCGCCCCCGTCGGGTGTGGCGGCCATCCCCACGATCGGCCTGTTGAGCCTCAGGGCACCGGTCGATCCGTGGAACACCGCGTCGCCGAGGGAGAAGATCCCCCCGTCGGACGCCACCAACCAGTAGCCGCCCCCGTCGGGTGTGGCGGCCATCCCCACGATCGGCTCGTTGAGCCTCAAGGCACCGGTCGATCCGTGGAACACCGCGCCCCCGAGGGAGAAGATCCCCCCGTCGGACGCCACCAACCAGTAGGCGCCTTGGCTGGCGGCGTGCGTTCCGACGCTTGCCTGATTGGTCGAGGTGGATGAGACCAGTTGGCTTTGTGCGCCTGGGGGACAGCGCGCCGGCTCACACACCGGAGTCCGCGCATCAGATGGAACTGCCGCCGAGCCTGCCAGGCCGAGGGAGGTCAAACAGGAAACGACCAAAGCGATGAGCACCAACCGTCCGAACTGCTTGCGATGCGGACCAACGGGCTTCGAATTCGAAGCGACAGGGAGATCCGCACGTGGCGCCCTCCACGACACCGCCCGACATCTGTTCGCCGACTGTCCCACCGGAATCGCCACCTCTCGTCGGTTGAAGCTTGGCCGGAGGGTAAGGATTACACCTTCGGCAGCATCGCCTCAAATCCCGCTCGGCCCCGCGTGGCTCGAACTGGGAGCTGAGCCCTGGGACGATCGCGACCATCAGCTCCGATGTCGTCGCAGGATCGGGCGGGGGCGGGATGTCTAGAGCCCAGAGGTACCGTTGGGGCCGACGGGGCACGTGTGCCCCAATGCCTACGAGGCAGCCACGCCACCCAGGCCACCCCGGGCCCGAGACTCGGCGATCCGGTCGTCGTCCCATCCGAGGAGGTCCCGCAGCACCACGTCGGTGTGCTCACCCACCGTCGGGGCACGGGTGGGCGTCGGCAGTTGCTCGCCGACGAACTTCAGCGGCGTCGGCAGTTGGTCCGCCCCCAACTGGTCCTTCCCGAACCAGTGGAAGCGATCGTTGAACTGGGGGTCCTCGGCGATGGTCCTCGGCGAGTTGACGGGGCCGACCGGGAAGTTGGCGGTCACCCCGAAGTCGATCCACTCCCCGGCCGTTCGGGTGCGGAAGATGGCCCGCAGCTCTGCCCGCAGCGCCAGGTTGTTGCGAGCGTGGTCGGCGAACTTGGAGCCCGGCCACCGCTCGAACAGGTCCATCCGGCCGACGGCTTCGCAGAAGTTCCTCCAGAAGGCCTGCTCGGAGGCCATGAACAGCACGTACCTCCCGTCCCCGGCCTCGTAGACCTGGTAGCGCACGCCCTCGATCATCCCGCCCGTCCCCGGCTCGCGGCGCTCGTAGCCGTCGGCCTTGTTTCCGGTGACCTCGGACTCGGGCCGCTCGTAGGCCCGCCAGGTCTCGCTCCGGTACCAGTCCATGGCGGCGGCGGCATCGGACTGAGCCACTTCGAGGAAGCAGCCCTCGCCGGTGGACCTGGCGCGCAGCACGGCGGCCAGGATGCCGAGGGCGCCGAAGAGCGGGCCGGCATGGATGCCCATGGAGGCGTGCTCGGGGAGGTAGGCGAAGCCGTCATCGTTGACCTGGGGCGAGACGATGCCGGCCCAGGTGTCGAAGGCCACACCATGGGCGGGGAGGTCACGGTACGGACCGGTCATGCCGTAGCCCGAGATGGTGCAGAAGACGATTTCGGGCTTGACCTCGCGCAGCTGCTCATAGCCAACGCCGCGGCGAGCCAGACCGCCGGGCCGCATGGCCTCGACCACCACGTCGGCCGTCTTGACCAGCTCCTTGAAGGTGGCCGCGTCCTCCTCGGTGCGGAGGTCCATCACGATGCTGCGCTTGCCGCGGTTGATGTGGAGGTGCATGAGCGACACGCCCTCGACGATGGGCCAGGTCATCTCGCGGATGTAGTCCCCCGCCGGGGGCTCCACCTTGATCACCTCGGCGCCGAGGTCGACCAGTGGCATGGTGACGGCTGCCGGCCCGAGCGCCGAGCACTCGATGATCCGGATGCCGTGGAGCGGCGCATCGACTGGCATCGGGCCTCCTGTTGGTCGCTGTTGCTCGTGGGCCCCTTGCGGCCCGACGCCGGTCACACCGGCGGACGGCGCGGATGACGGCCGGTGGCGGGGTGCTCGCCCGTTGTCTGGAGGATTGTATCTGACGGTCCGTCAGAAGAAATCGGCCCGGATCCCCGGACCGGACCGGATCGTGACTCCCGGAATGGCCGTCCCCCCGGTCGGATAAGGTGGGCAGCCGCTTCAGTGCACGCCGGCACCTCGCGATTGTGGTGTAGCCGGCCGATTCGCACCGGAGCTGCGACCAGCGCTCGTAGCTCAACGGATTAGAGCATCTGACTACGGATCAGAAGGTTGCAGGTTCGAATCCTGCCGAGCGCGCTAAAAGTCCTGGTCATCACATCAGAGTGTATTCTGGCGGAGGTGATTGACCGACGATCTGCTCCGTGAGAACCAAACGGTTCTCACGGAGGTACCAGGTGCCCACTTCCCGCTCAACGGATGGGGGCCTCCCGCTCGGTTGCGACATGGAGCACTGCGGCCACCGGCAAGAAGGGCCAGCACTCGTTGACGCGACTGCGCCACCCTGTTCGTCGTGCCTGAGGTCTTGATCATCTTCTGTTCCTCCATATCTGATTGGGCGACTTGGGATTCACGTCACCGGAGTAGCCGATGAGCGGCTGAGACGTCGGTTTGCGTCGCCCTTCTGAGGGCGAGCGGGGGATGGCGGTGCCGAGGGTGGCAGCTGGGTTGATCGCTCCGGTTGGACTCCCGGCACGATGGTGCGGTCCGTCGGTCCGGTCTGCGCCGGATTTTCGGACGCTTACCTATGCGTCACGCCGCACCAGTCTCCAGGCGCCGACTCCGAGCGCAACCGCGGCGTAGGTGCTCAAGATCGCCAATCCGAGCCACGGGTTGAAGGTCGGTGCTGAACCCCTCGGCAGATGGGTAGTGACGACAGTCATGGCGTTGCCGATGGTGGTCGGCTCGAACTTCGAGATCACGTTCTGAATGGAGGCGGGAAAGGCCGGGGTGAGCATCGGGACGATCAGCAGGACGCCGACGAAGGCCGCAATGGAACCGGCAGTGTGGCGGATGATCAAGCCCAGTCCGACTTGTGGGTGCCGAAGATGTCATCCGGATACTGTGAACAGGACTTTCGCCAATCGATTCTGCGGCACGAAACTGTGCCATGGCCATGTCGTTCTTCTACCTCGCCTTCACCAGGATCCTCCAGTTGCTGCGCTTGAGCCGGCGGGACAGGGACGACTTGGCCATCGAGATCGTCATGCTCCGCCACGAGGTCACCGTGCTTCGCCGTCAGGTCGTCCGACCGGCCTTGCGGCCCTCGGATCGCGCTCTGCTTGCTGGGCTGGGCCGGTTGCTCGACCATCGGTGCAGGGATCGGTTCTTCGTGAAGCCCGAAACCCTGCTCCGCTGGCACCGGGACCTGGTCCGACGGAAATGGACCTACGCCCACCGCCCGGGTCGACCGAGCATCCCCACCGGCACGGTGGCGATGATCTTTCGGCTGGCCCGGGAGAACCCCACCTGGGGATACCGTCGGATCCAGGGTGAGCTAGCAAGGATGGGCGTCGTCCTCGCTCCCTCGAGCGTCTGGACCATCCTGCGTCGCAACGGCATCGATCCTTCGCCGATCCGAAAGGGTCCGACCTGGAATCAGTTTCTCCGTTTCCAGGCATCATCGCTGATGGCCTGCGACTTCTTCTCGGTCGACACGGTGCTGCTGAGGAGGCTCTACGTCTTGTTCTTCATTGAGCTCGATACCCGGAAGGTCCACGTGTCTGGAATCACCGCTCGTCCCACCGGGTCCTGGGTCGTCCAACAGGCCAGGAACCTAAGCATGGCGCTCGCTGACCGGGCCCTTCCGGTCAAGTTCCTGATCCGGGACCGCGACGCCAAGTTCACCTCGGGCTTCGACGAGGTCTTCCGGGCTGAGGGGATCAGGATAATCCGAACCCAGTGCGGGCACCTCGGGCCAATGCCTTCGCCGAACGGTTCGTCGGCACAGTTCGCCGCGAGTGCCTCGATCGGATGTTGATCTTCGGTCGTCAACATCTTGAGAGCGTCTTGGCCGAGTACGTCGCTCACTACAACGGATACCGCCCGCACCGGTCGCTGGGTCAACAGGCCCCACTCTCCCCGGGCATTCCGTCGTCCGTCGAGCGTCCCGCCCTTGCGCAGCTACGCCGCACCGATGCCGTGTTCGGTCTGATCCACGAGTACCGGTTGGTGGCCTGACCTGGCCGGATGGGATTCTCGGCACCCACAGGCTGCGCGGGCCCATCCTCGACACCCGCGACCTCGGCGAGCTGCTGGCGCCCGAACGGGGGGTGCCCTCGGCCGCCGCGTCGCTGAGCGAGCTCACCCGCAGCCTGGAGGTCCTCGGCGCACTCTTGGTACCCCTCATTGATGTGCGGCCGCGTCACACCTACTGTTCGTCGTAGCGGAGGGGTTGACATGGATCGAAAATGGACCTTTGGTCTAGTTCGGAGCCTCGTAGCGGCCGGCGGCCGGTTCTCGACGGCCCTGGGTATCAACGTCGAGGGCGGGGAGCCCGAGATCGACCGATGGTTCATGGCAGCCACCTTGTTCGGGGCCCGGATCTCGACCGCGATCGCGGAGCACACCTTTCACGTGCTTGACGAGGCGGGGGTGACGCCGGCCACAGCTCGGTCATTCCCGTGGGACGATCTCGTCACCTTGCTCGACCGCGGTGGCTACGCGCGCTATGACTTCAAGACAGCCACGCGGCTGCACGCCTTGTGCGACGTGCTGTGCGATCGCTATGGCGGGCGAGTGTGCGCGATACCCGACCATGCCCACACGCCTGGCGAGCTCGAGCGGGCGCTCGATGATCTGCCGGGTTGGGGACCGGTCACCGTGGGGATGTTCCTCCGTGAGCTGCGTACTGTCTGGCCATTGGCGGCGCCAGCTCTTGACCCTCGGGCTGCGGCGTGTGGCGTCCACTTGGGGCTCATCAGCGAGAGTGCCCATGATCCCCTCGCCAGGGTGCGATCTCTGTCCGAACCGGCCGGTGTAGATGTTCGCGACCTCGAGGGCGCGCTCGTTCGCACTTCATTGGCCCACCGCGGCGGCGTTGAGAACTGTCCTGGCGGGCGCGACTGCATCGTCATCGCACGCCTGGTGGCCCAATCGCCGACTCAGATGAGGACCGGCGCCCGATAAGAACGATCAGGACTCGGTCGCGCTATCTGCCCGGCGATCGGGACTTCTGGTCGCGCTCGGCGCCTGAGGTTCGAGCTGAGATACCCCAAACGCTGCCGGCTTGGCGTGCCATGGAAAGACTTGGCAGGTCCGTCATCTTCCAGCCATCTGCGATCGATGTGAAAGGGTGATCGAGTATCAACGGACATCACGGGTCCCTCAGGTCGGCGCTACCACCTCCTCCCGCACGAGAGATGGGCTCGCCCGAAGATGGAGCGCTTCTTGGAGGAGCAGGCCTCGATTCGTCCCAAGAGGCCAAAGCGAGAGCGTGGCCGGACGGAGATGGTTCTCTATGCGGTGTCTCAGGCCAACTGGCTCATCTTGATTGGGCTCACACTGGTCCTGATGACGTTCGCTTTCGCGATGGCAATCGTCACGAGCGTGAAGGGTGAGCCACTTGCGAGCCCCAACAGTCGGCCTCGCCAGCATCTATCGCCTTCGTAATCGTCTTCTGGGAATACGTAGTCCTCGTGGCGTCAATCGTCGTGCTCGCTGGGTATCGATATCGTCAGTCGGCAATGGAGGGAAGACAGTTCCGAGTCGGGCCGTTTCTTGCGTGAGTACGCGGAGGGCCTGCCGTGGGCACCGATCGAACTGCCGGTGAAGTCACCGTCGACCGACGAGCTGCTCCATCGATTCGACGACGCCGTGCTCTGGGCGGAGCGGTTCCACCGTGACAGCCGGACCAAGGCTGGGGTGGCACGGTTCGCCGTGGAGTATCGGAACATCGGGGGACGGAGCCTCGGATCGAATTCGGTGCCGGCACGGATCCGGATCGAGAGCTTCGGCCAGCTGTGCGCACTGCTGGGCACGACGCTCGAGGTACGGAGCCTCGATGAGATCATCGATCAGACGAGGAGTACCGTGCCCGAGCTCGCCCCTTGGGTGCGTGCCCATCCGCTGAAGGCGATCAACAACGGAGACATCTGGAGCGATCTGCTCGCCGTCGTTGCCTGGGTCAGGGGGGCGAGCACCGAGCAGCTCTATCTGCGGCAGATCGATGTCGAGGGCATCGACACCAAGTTCGTGGATCGTCACAGAAAGATACTGGACGAGTTCCTCACGGCGGTCCTGCCTGTAGGACGAATCGACACGCACTACACAGCGGGCGATTTTGCCCGTCGCTATCGATTCCGAGCCAGGCCCGAGTACACGCGCTTCCGTGTACTCGGGTCTGAGTCCGCCTTGCCCGAGGCATGCACCGAATTCACGTTGCGCACGGAGGAGCTTGCGTCACTGGAGTTGACCTCCCGGTTCTTGTCCGTGGTGGAGAACGAGATCACCTACCTGGCATTTCCTCGTGTAGCCAATGCCCTCGTGGTGTTCGGATCGGGATTCGGACTCGCCTCGTTGCGGCCGCTCCCGTGGCTGGTCGGGAAGGAGATCGTGTACTGGGGCGACATCGACACGCACGGATTCGACATCCTCAATCGGCTCCGATCGCGATTCGACTCGGTTCGATCGATCCTGATGGATGAAGCCACATTGCTCGCTCATCGAGGCCAGTGGGTCGCGGAGCCCAGCCCGACCAATCGACCCCTTCCGAATCTCACCGAGGCCGAAGCGGCGCTCTATGGCGATCTTGTCGAAGACCGGTTCGGTGCCACGATCCGCCTCGAGCAGGAGCGTGTCCGGCCTTCCCTGTTGGAACGGGAGTTGGGGCCCCTGCTGGCCTGACCGGAGTACTCCCGCTCTCGACCGGCGCTCGATCCTGGTTCTGATCAGCATTTGTAGTCGGGGAGACCCCCCGGAGATGCTATTCTCCACTCGTGGTGCCACGAACAGCGAACGATTCTGACGGCTTAGCCGGGGCCTTCGCGGAGGCAGGAGTCGAGGCGCGCTGGCTGGGGGACGATTCGGTCGAGATCGGAGGCACGGCCTTTGCCGTCGAGCGGGTGAAGGTCGTCCGGGAGAGCGACGGTGCACTGTTGGCGCACGTCCACAACGCGTCCGCTCACCCTCCGACGATCATCGTGGCCGACCGCATCTCCGAGGCGGCTAGGGCGCAACTGAGTCGGGCCGGTCTGGCCTGGCTAGATCGCCGGGGGCACCTGTGGATCCGCACGGCGGGGATCTTCGTAAACGCCGATGTTGAGCCCAGCACTGGCCCGCCTGCTCGCAGGGTCATGGAGATCTTCAAGGGAACTGGCCTCGATGTCGCCCTCGGATTGCTTCGGTTCCCGCTCGAGTCATACGGTGTGAACCAGCTCGCCCGAGAGATCGGTCGCTCTCCGGGTCGGGTCTCGGAGATCCTGACTGCGCTCCGGAGCGAGGGACTGATCGGGTCGGACAACCTTCCGATCATCCCCGAGCTGTTCTGGGCCGTTGCGGAAGAGTGGAAGCCTCACTGGACGCCGATTCCCTCCCCCCCGCCTCCCGAACCGCCGGAGCGCTACCGGCTGACCGGTACCTTGGGTGCCCTGGCCCTCGACGTCCCCCTTGTTGCCGGCGCAGCGGGGACGTGGCCACGTCTCTATGTGGCTGACGACGTGGACCTCGCGACTGTCGTCGGTGCCTATGGCGCGACGTCCGGGTGGACAGGGTCCGAGGTGGCCGTATGCCCGTCCCGGTATGGCTTCGGCTGGAAGTCGTCGGCCCAGCAGGACGGGTACCCGGTGGCGAACCAGGTCGTCGTAGCCCTCGACCTCGCCCAGGACCGGGCGCGGGGTCGCGAAGTCCTCGAAAATTGGGACCCGAAGGAGTTCACACGTGTCTGGTGAGCTTCGCTTGGAAGGTCCAGGGATCGGCAACCTGGTGGCATCGCTGGCCGCCCTGACCGAATCGGCACCGAGTGCCGAGTTCGCCGTTATCGGCGGATTGGCGGTCCTTGCACGCCTCGGAGGAGCACACCGGGTCACCGACGATCTCGATACCGTGGCCACCCAACACGGGGATGAGCCGACCGTCGTGGAAGCGGTGGTCGCCGCCCAAGGAATCGACGGTTCGCTCAATGGAACGAAGGTCGACTGCATTGCAGTGGGTGACGTCCCGGCGGCCGAACTCTCGGCAGAGCAGCTTCCCGATGTGGAAGAAGACCGCATCTTCGTGCTCGCCCACCGTTGGGCGCTGGATACCGCGGATGAGCTCACCCTTATCGCTGAAACGGACGGCACGATCGTGGCTCAGGTGCGCTGTCGGTTCGCCGCCCCGGCGAGTCTTGTGGCCATGAAGCTCCAATCAGCGCCACGGCGGAGAGGGGTGCGCGCAGACAAGGCCGGGGGTGACTATCTCGATCTGTTCCGATTGGTGTCCCATCCGGCCATGACCCGTTCGATCGCCATCTCCTTGCGCGCGGCACCGCACGACCTCGGCCCGTGGTGCTCACGCGAGATCACGAGGTGCATGATCGAGGACGCTGACCGGACCGTGGGTCTCATCGCCCGATCCGGAGTGGCGGAGTCGAACGTCCCCACGGCGGCTCAGTTCCGCAGGGCAGGGGAGCTGCTGATCGACTGGATCCGCCGAGCTCCTTGAGTGTGGCCACGAACCCGAGAAGTAGGGCGTTCCGTGCGCATGCTGTCGCTCATCGGACCACTCAGGTTCGTCGGGACGCTCGCAGAGGGGGGTGGCGATCCACAGGATGTTGTCGAGACGACGTGCGACGAGGTGGGAGACGAAGCCAACAGCCGAGCCAACAATTCGGTCTCATCGTGTCCAAGATCGTCCCGTCGCGTTTCGTGCCCCTCTGAAGGCACCACCGATGACCTGCAAATATGCGACAAATTGGGATTCCTGGGGAACGGGCAGGACGACTCGGGCTCTTACGGATCAGAAGGTTGCAGGTTCGAATCCTGCCGAGCGCGCAAATTCGCGACAGCGTCTCCCCTGGTCAGGGGGCGAATCGCCGAGTGGTTCGAAAGTAGGGATCCCCCGATAACCCTACATATGACCCTATTTTTGCCATGGTGCTGCCATGGTGGTGCCATGGTGGTGCCATGGTGGGCGTCTGGGGCCAGGGATCGCTGCGCGAACGGCGACCCGGGGTCTTCGAGATCCGGATCGCCGTCGGTGTGGATCCTGTTTCTGGTCGGACCGTGCAGCGCTCGTTCTGGTTTCACGGCACCGCCAATGATGCCGAAGATCGCCGACACCAATTGGCGATTCAGTTCGCTGAGTATCGGTCCCTCCGACGTGCCGCACCATTTCTGACCGTCGGGGAGTTACTCGAGCGGTGGTTGACGGCCGAGCACGACTGGCGGCCCTCCACGTGGAGCTCTGCTCGCTCGAATGCCAAGGCACTCATTGGAGACCCCATCGCCAACCGCCGAGTCTCGACCCTTCGGCCGGATATGGTGCGGGTGGCGATGGCCAGATGGCGGGAGTCCGGAGCCACCGTCTCGGTAGTCTCCGGTCCGTTCCGGGTTCTCCGGTCGGCATTGGGGTGGGTGCAGTCCGAATCGATCATCGATAGAAATCCGCTGCGAGACATGCGTGGACCGCCGCGCCCCGGCACTCGCATGCGTGTGTCGGTGGCCGACGTCGCCTCACTGATCGAGACTTCCGAGATATTGGTCGAGAAGGCCGCGGCTGCGATCAATGGATCCGCGAGCTCCATGAGTGCTCTGCATAAGGCAGAGCAGATCCGACTGCTCATGCGCCTGGCAGCAGATTCAGGCGCTCGGCGGGGCGAGCTCGCTGCGTTCCGATTCAGCGACCTCGACGGAAGAGTACTGACGACCGAGCGGGGTGTGTCCGGTGAACAGGTCGGGCCGACCAAGACGAAACAGGTGCGCCGGTTGACTCTCGGGCGGACCACAGCTGAACTTTGGAGGAGCAGCGAATCGACATGACGGGGGCGCGTGGACCCGATGTCGCAATTCGGTGAGTGGATCTTCTCCCGAGACATCGATCACCAGCGCCGTCTCACGGCCAGCGGAATGGGTCACTGGTTTGCGGGACTCTGTGCTGAGACCGGTCTGCCTGGCGTGAGCCTTCATCGCCTTCGCCACACAATGGCCACGTTCCTCGTTAGCCGCGGCGAGCTGCTACGAGCCCAACAACGGCTCGGCCACCGTGATCCCTCGACAACTCTCCGGAACTATGCGCACGCACTGCCGCTTGAGGATCAAGACGTAGCCGATGACATCGACACGATGCTGAGCGCAATGGCTGGCCCAGGTGCTCGATGAGATGGGCCCGCTTGCTGATCGGCATCTGGACACCGGGAATGATCCGAACTCCTTGCTGTAATGAGCGGATGGCCAGCGCCGTTCCCAATATCGATCCCAAAGCCGGCATGGGGATGCTCTTCCAATGGTGGTCGAGGCAGAGCGGGTCGACTCCGGCTGGGCGCTCGCGCCGTTCAGGTGCTCACCAAGCGTGCCTTGGGGGAAACTCCGACCCCTGGTCAGGAAGTGCCGGGGATCGACGAGATCGGGATGGAGCCGGAGGGCGCCGTCACGACGACGGATTCACCGTAGTCGGACGTATGGTTCGAGTCCGTAATCGTGGCTCCACCGGCCATGGTGCCGTGTTGTGTCATCGCGATGGAAACATACGGCGCCACTGTCGAGATGTAGAGCACCTGCGTGCCGACCCAGCCCTCCGCGGCCTCGCTCGTGTCGAAGCCCCCGGTGACTCCCATCACGCTCTTCCCGTCGATTGTCGTCAGCTTCGTAAGACGGAGAGGTGCCGAGGGTGCCTCTCGGGGAAGCAGGGGAGGCACGGTGAGTCCCAACGTCAGGCCCCCGAAGCTCGGGCTGGATGACGGCACGGCGATCCATCGCCCGGCGTACGTGGAGGCCTCATCCGAAGGGACCTGCAAGTTCTGCTCGAGAAACGTCGCGTCGCCCTTCGCATAGGCCATCTGCGCGGACACGAGGAGCACGGTGCCTGTCCCAGAAGTACCGGTGATGGTCTGCTTTCCCTGGGTCGTTCCCGCGTCGGTGACGAACTGCAAGCTCGTGCCGCTGCCTATCTTGACGTCTTCGACCCAGTGCTGGGACCCTTTCGCGAGAGCGGCGGCATGCGCCATGGCCAGCACCTGCGCCGGTGTCTTGCCGGCGAATGGAGTGGCACTCGAGGTATTGGAGCTGCATGCTGCTGAGATCGCTGCCACCAAGCCGAGCAGGATCACCACCGGAAAGCGCATGGAGTTCGATTTCACGTGGTAGCGCTCCTTGTCCGACTGCTCTGCACCGGCGGTGGGGCCACGCGCAACACCGGTTGGAGGACCGGCAACACGCTCGGCCTGTGATCCGCCTGATCGCATCACAAGCGTACGGCGCGGGTCGGCGGTTGAGTAGGGCTCAATGGCCCATTTCGGATGGCGGACCCAAAGGATCCGCGCAACGATCCGGGCGGGCCAACGACGCTGAGTCGACTCGATCCGGGGGGGTTGAAGCGGGCGCCCGCCTGACGGCTGAACAGCGTCAGCGGTGCGCCGGCTGAGAGCTGACGGCATGCGCGTCGAGGATGTGGCCAGGGAGGTGGGCCGTTCGCTGCGAACGGTGGAGCAGGTGAAGGGGACCCGTGTGAAGCGGGAACTAAGGGTCGACTCCGCTGCCCCACTCGTGCCGGTCGGGGTCAGTTGGCGCACAGCAAGCGAACGCCGGGCGATAACCCACGCGCTCCCGGCAGCCTGACCCTCCTGATCCGTAGGTGCAGGAATGGGCAGACGCTGGGCCCTCACCATGATCGTTGAGCGATCGTTCACCTCGATATCGGCGATGGGCCTGGATGGTGAATCGCGATGGCATCTCGCCCCGCTCGCTTCACTTGGTAGAGCGCGAAATCAGCATCGTCGATGAGGTGTTCGGCAGTAGGCATTGATCGATCGAGACCACCGACTCCGATACTCAGGGTCACGGGAACCTCGACTGCGGCAGGGAGGTCGCGACGAATACGTTCGGCGACTTTCACAGCACTGGGGACATCGGTGTCTGGGAGGAGCAGGGCGAACTCGTCCCCTCCCATCCGACTGACCAGATCGAACGGTCGCCCATTGTGCTGGAGCACAGCCCCGATGCTGGCAAGCACGTGGTCGCCGACGACGTGCCCGAAGGTGTCGTTGACGGACTTGAACTGGTCCACATCAATCATCAGGAGGCTGAGGGGGCTCCGACTGCGGACCGATCGGGCGATCTCCTCCTCCATCCGCTGACGGAGGACTCGCCGGACAGCACACCCTGTGAGTTCATCAACGGCCGCCATGTCCGCCAGCGTTTCCAGAAGCTGTGCCTCATGTTCCTCGATATGCGTCCGATTGATCGCGGCGGCAACTGTGAGGACGGAGGCACCCGCGAGTGCCGCGAACAGAAGGAACGCCCGGCCCGGAGAGCTTGCGAAGTCACGATCAGCCAGAGCCACAAGTGTCAAAGACGCCATGGCGGCGAGGCCACAGATCCCTGCCGCTCGGGGGGTGAACATCAGTGTGCCGAAGATCAAGGGGAGGAAAAGCAGTACGAGGAGCGGGCTGTTCATACCGGAGTCCAGAATCGCAACGATGGCGACTCCGAATGCCGATAGTGCCGTCCAGGTCACCGAATACGTGGCACACCACGGCTTCGAGGCCACGATCGGCGCCAGGGACATGCCCACCAGGGCCAGCAGGAGCCAGAGGGCGACCACCGCCCACAGGATCGAGCGATGAGCACCCTCAGGCGTGAGGGCGAGGTAGCCCGCGACCACAACTGTCTCGGCCAGGAAGATGGCAAATCCGATGCGGATGTGCGTGATCCAGAAGGTCCGCCACGCGGCTTGTTCAGCGCCTGCACCAAGTGCGCCGTCAAGCAGATCCTGCTTGTTCGAGTTCATGGTCGACTCCGCCCATCACGAGTGTCGCCCTCTCCATATCGGCCGACTCGATCCGCAGCTGTAGGACCGTCCCGGAGAGGGCTCGGCAGACCCCTGGGCTCCGGCCGGGTGGTCGATCGCTGGTGGGACTTGGAATATCCCCGACGTGCC
>Ga0182010_10000825_pt1 | contig 17280 bp, 15 predicted proteins | sample 611E1MmetaG_FD_120488 | JGI IMG/M metagenome (GOLD analysis project Ga0182010, IMG submission 120488) | Permafrost microbial communities from Stordalen Mire, Sweden - 611E1M metaG | ecosystem: Environmental > Terrestrial > Soil > Wetlands > Permafrost | place: Sweden: Stordalen | collected...
GTTATTAATAAGAAAAATCCCAAGTTCAAACAGAGACAGGGATAATTTTAACTAATTTTGCAACTCATTTAAGAAAAGTTTTATATGGCACGTATTGTTGGTGTGGATTTACCAAGAAATAAAAGAGGCGAAGTTGGCTTGACTTACATCTACGGAGTAGGCAGGAGCATTGCACAGCGAGTACTCGATGAGGCTGGTGTTGACAGGAATGCAAAGGTCCAGGACTGGACTGATGATCAGATCAATACTATCCGTAGGATTCTGAACGATAACTATAAGCTTGAAGGTGAACTGCGTTCAGAGACACAGATGAACATTAAAAGGCTTATGGATATTGGCTGCTATCGTGGTGTACGTCACAGAATTGGACTTCCGGTCAGAGGACAGAGCACCAAGAATAACGCCAGAACCCGTAAAGGGAGAAAGAAAACTGTTGCTAACAAGAAAAAAGCTACTAAATAAATAGATTATGGCAAAGAAGACTGGAGCATTAAAAAAGAGAGTCGTTAAGGTTGAACCTTCAGGCCAGGCACATGTTCATTCCTCATTTAATAATATTATTGTGACTTTGACCAATAATTCAGGTCAGGTTATTTCATGGGCATCTGCAGGTAAGATGGGATTCAAGGGTTCAAAAAAGAATACACCTTATGCCGCCCAGATGGCATCTGAAGAGTGTGGTAAAGTGGCTTATGATCTTGGGTTAAGAAAAGTTAAAGTATTTGTGAAAGGTCCGGGTTCAGGTCGTGAGTCAGCTATAAGGTCAATAAGCAATGTCGGCATAGAAGTTACTGAAATTGTTGATGTGACTCCAATGCCTCATAACGGTTGCCGTGCTCCCGGAAGAAGACGAGTATAAAAATTATATAATTGATATTTGTAAGTTATAAATTTAAAGCACAATGGCAAGATATACTGGCCCACGAACAAGAATAGCAAGAAAATTCGGTGAACCGATATTCGGTCCCGACAAGCATATGGAGAGGAAAAATTTTCCTCCCGGACAGCATGGAATGAACAAAAAGAGGAAGAAGACTTCGGAATATGGTGTTCAGCTCAGGGAAAAACAGAAAGCAAAATATACATACGGTATGCTCGAACGTCAATTCCGGAACACTTTTGAGAAAGCTTCAAGAAGTAAAGGGGTAACCGGTGCAGTTCTGCTGCAACTCCTGGAATCGCGTCTCGATAACGTAGTCTACCGTCTGGGTGTTGCCCCTACAAGAGCAGCTGCACGGCAAATCGTTTCTCACAGACACATTACTGTTAATGGAACTGTAGTGAACATTCCTTCATTCCAGCTCAAACCAGGTGATATTATAGGTGTCCGCGAGAAATCAAAATCTCTTGAGTCGATAGTTGATTCACTCACAACCAAAAAGTATTCAAAGCTTACATGGCTCGAGTGGGATGACACACAAATGGCAGGTAAATTTATGAACGTACCTGAACGTACTGATATTCCTGAAAACATCAAGGAACAACTTATAGTTGAATTGTATTCCAAGTAATAATATTAAGAAAAATTCTATGGCCATTTTATCATTCCAGAAGCCTGATAAAGTAATAATGCTGGAAGCCGACGACAAACACGGAAAATTCGAATTCCGTCCGCTTGAACCTGGCTATGGTATTACTGTAGGCAATGCACTAAGAAGAATTCTTCTCTCTTCATTGGAGGGTTTTGCCATTACAACGGTTAAGATCGAGGGCATTGACCACGAGTTCTCCACCATAACCGGGGTAATGGAGGACGTAACCGAGATCATCCTGAACCTGAAACAGGTTCGTTTTAAAAGGATAGTCGAGGATGTCGATCACGAAAAAGTTACGATCAAAGTAAGCGGGCAGGACGTATTTAAAGCCGGAAACATAAGTAATTCCCTTAGCGGATTCGAGGTACTGAACCCCGAATTGGTTATCTTCAGAATGGAGCCGGACGTTAAGATACAAATCGAGCTTACTATCAATAAAGGCAGGGGATATGTTCCTGCTGAAGAAAATGAACCTGTTGACAGTGAATTCGGACTTATCGCTATTGATGCTATTTTTACTCCTACGCGGAACGTAAAATATACCATTGAAAACTACCGCGTTGAGCAAAAGACAGACTATGAGAAACTTCTTTTCGAGATCGAGACGGATGGTTCAATTCATCCTAAAGATGCTCTTAAGGAAGCAGCAAAAATCCTCATATATCACTTTATGCTCTTCTCCGATGAGAAAATAACTCTCGATTCTGACGATAAGATGGCAAACGAGGAGTTTGACGAGGAAGTATTGCACATGAGGCAATTGCTCAAGACTAAGCTGGTAGATCTCGATTTGTCGGTCAGGGCGCTTAATTGCCTGAAAGCTGCAGAAGTTGAGACGCTTGGCGACCTTGTTAAGTTCAATAAGAATGACCTTCTTAAATTCAGGAACTTCGGCAAGAAATCGCTCACCGAGCTCGATGAATTGCTCGAATCCATGAGCCTGTCATTTGGAATGGATGTAAGCAAATATAAACTGGAAAAAGATTAATTTGAAAACTGGTTAAGGAAATAGAGAAATGCGACATAATAGAGTTATTAACCATTTAGGAAGAACTAGTTCACACAGGAAGGCGATGCTTTCAAACATGGCAACTTCACTTATCATTCATAAGAGGATAACTACAACCACTGCCAAAGCCAAAGCACTTCGTACGTTTGTTGAACCACTTATTACTAAATCGAAGGAAGATTCAACACACTCGAGGAGAGTTGTATTCAGTTACCTGAAAGATAAGACAGCTGTTGCTGAATTGTTCAGGGAAGTGTCACCGAAGGTCGCTGAACGTCCGGGTGGTTACACACGTATATTAAAGATTGGCAATAGGATAGGGGATAATGCAGATATGTGCATAGTGGAACTTGTTGATTATAACGAAGCAATGCTCGGAGGCGAAGCTGCAAAAACAAAAACAACGAGGAGACGCAGAAGCACAAAGAAAAAAGAAGAAAGCGTGACAGAGACAAAAGCGCCTAAAGCTGCTAAACCAAAAGCAGAAAAGAGTGTGAAACCCATTGAAAAAGCTGAAGAAGCTGAAGGGAAAGCTGTTCCAGACGCACAATAAAATGTTAAAAAGCAATAGATCAAACAGGGATGAGTCAACAAAGACTTAATCCCTTTTTTTATATGATGGATAATTGTTTAATAAAAAATAAAAATTTATGGGTCAGATAGTTAGTGTTCATGCGCGTGAGATTCTTGATTCCCGCGGAAATCCAACAATTGAAGTTGATGTAATGACAACGAGTGGTTATTTTGGAAGGGCATCCGTACCATCCGGTGCATCAACCGGAGAAAATGAAGCACTTGAATTAAGAGATGGTGATAAAAACCGCTATCTGGGCAAGGGAGTTCTGAAGGCAGTTCATAATGTTAATAATGTTATTGCTGAAGAGATAATAGGTATGGATGTTACTGATCAGGCAGGGATTGATAAGAAAATGATCGAGCTCGATGGTACAAAAACAAAAAGTAATCTGGGTGCCAATGCAATTCTTGGTGTATCTCTGGCAGTAGCCAAAGCAGCCGCTTCATATCATGGTCTGCCATTGTTTCGTTATATCGGCGGAACCAATGCAGTTACATTACCTGTTCCGATGATGAATATCATCAATGGAGGATCTCATTCTGATGCCCCTATCGCCTTCCAGGAATTCATGATAAGACCAGTCGGAGCCTCATCCTTCAGTGAAGGATTACGTATGGGAACCGAAGTATTTCATTCATTGAAAAAAGTTTTGAAAGAGCGTGGATTGAGCACTGCAGTTGGTGATGAAGGTGGCTTTGCTCCAAAGCTTGATGGTACAGAAGATGCTCTTGAAACAATAATCAAGGCAATAAGTGCAGCGGGATATAAACCAGGTAGTGATGTTACTATCGGTCTCGATTGTGCAGCATCAGAATTTTATACTGACGGCTTATATAACTATTCAAAATTTGAAGGACCAAAAGGTGCAAGAAAAACTTCAAAAGAACAGGTTGATTTTATCGAACAGCTTGTCTCTAAATATCCAATTGATTCCGTAGAAGATGGCATGTCTGAAGGAGACTGGGATGGATGGAAGATGCTGACCGACAGACTTGGGAAGAAAATTCAGATAGTAGGTGACGATGTATTTGTAACCAATGTTGACTATCTGAAAAAAGGAATTGAAATGGGTTGTGCTAATTCAATTCTTATAAAAGTCAACCAGATAGGATCTCTTACTGAGACACTCAATGCGATTGAGATGGCTCACAGGGCTGGTTATACGACTGTTACTTCACATCGTTCAGGTGAAACAGAAGATACCACAATTGCAGATATAGCAGTTGCTACTAATTCGGGTCAGATTAAGACCGGGTCGGCAAGCAGAACTGACAGGATTGCAAAATACAATCAATTGCTGAGAATTGAAGAGACTCTCGGTAATCTGGCTGTTTACGGATATAAGAAATAGATCGAGTGGCCCCCCATCCCCCCTAAACGGGGGCTAAAACTCGTTTCCTAAGGATATTATTTATGTTTAAAAGGCTGCCTGAGAGGGTGGTCTTTTTTTATGTGCGCCCGGCATGGGCGATGACTATAGGGTGAAAGTCCCGAACGCGCCTTGACAGTAGGAAGCGTTAGCCAAAGGCAAGGGTGTCCATCGTGAGGTGGAATCTGAAGGAAGCCGGAGGCAAAATCCCGGTCTGACGAATAGGAACTCTATAAAAGGCTTAAGGTTACGGACGAGTTTGCATAACAAAACGAAGTCCTAAACTGTCCGGAGTAACCAAAGTAAATGGAGCAGATAGATGGGATGAAAGTTATCGTTTTTACCCGGGGAGATCTCACGGACATGATGAAACGGAGTATGAATCATGGTCGAAACAAGGTTTACCGTGAGAAGTCAGCCGAGGCCATAGTACCATATAACACCTCAAAATGGGAAGGGCTGAACCTTAACGAGTGAGAAGTAAATGAATGTTACCAACATGAAGGGAGGAAAGCAGAAAATCTTTGATCCATCAAAGACCTGTCCACAGAAAGATAGGACGGCATCCGAAGGCTACGTGGAAGGGCAGGCCTTTATGTGGATAACTGAAAACAACCTCACCACCAATGATTATCGTTTAGGAAACGGGCTTCTGGAACATATCTTGTCACCAACGAACCTTAATGCAGCTTTCAAACAAGTAAAGCGCAATAAAGGGGCTGGTGGTGTAGACAAAATGGAGGTAGAGTCCTTAAAGGGCTATCTTGTCACCAACAAGGATATGTTAATTAAGTCCATCCAAATGGGGAAATATCGCCCCAATCCAGTAAGACGGGTATGCATACCCAAAGAAAACGGAAAACAACGCCAATTGGGTATCCCCACGGTATTAGACAGAGTAATCCAACAAAGCATTGCACAAAAACTGACCTCGAACTACGAGCCACAGTTCTCAGCCAACAGCTACGGGTTCAGACCCAAACGCAGCGCACACCAAGCTCTTCGGAAATGTCAGGATTACATTACTCAAGGCTATATCTACGCAGTTGATATAGACCTGGAACGGTTCTTTGATACCGTTAACCACAGTAAGCTGATAGAGGTACTTTCCCGAACCATCAAGGACGGACGAGTGGTGTCACTAATCCACAAATACCTCAATGCAGGAGTAATGCAGGAAGACCACTACGAAGAAACCTATGAAGGGGTACCGCAAGGTGGGCCATTAAGTCCGCTGTTGGGAAATATCCTGCTGAACGAGTTGGACAGGGAGCTTGAAAAAAAGAGGACATAAGTTTGTTCGCTATGCCGACGATATGGTAATACTCTGCAAGAGCCGCCGCAGTGCCGAAAGGACAATGGAAAGCATCGTGTCTTACATAGAGAGGACGCTCTTTTTAAAAGTCAATCGGGACAAAAGTAAGGTTGCAACCGTGAAGGACATCAAGTTCCTTGGCTACACCTTTTACCAATTGGAAGGGAAAGGTCGGCTACGGATACACCCAAAAAGTATGACAAAGATGAAAACTCGGATTAAGCAGTTGACATCAAGAAGCAACGGATGGGGTAACGAAAGGCGGAAAGAAGCACTAAGTCAATACATCAAAGGCTGGGTGCAGTACTTCAAGCTAGCCGATATGCGAAAACTTTTGGAGAAAACGGACGAATGGTATCGCCGCAGGCTACGAATGGTTATCTGGAAACAATGGAAACTGATTAAAACCAGAGTGGCAAATTTAATTAAGCTTGGCATTAACAAATACAAGGCTTATGAGTGGGCTAATACCAGGAAAGGCTACTGGCACATAGCCAATAGTTTTATCCTGTCTCGTACAATCACTAACGTTCGTTTACGCAAAGCCGGATACGTTTTCTTGCTGGATTATTATGAATCGGTAAGAGTTGTTTATTAAGGAACCGCCGTATACGTGAACCGTACGTCCGGTGGTGTGAGAGGTCGGAAAATAAAGAAGGAGGAAAACTTCTTTATTTTCCTCCTAATCGATTTAATCATGTCACAGGACACGCCATGGCGTGTCCCTACGTTGTGCAAGAGAGAATTGTAGTGTCATACCATGGCATGACACTACGTACTACATACAGAACAATTAGATGAAATTTTAGTAATTTTGATTCTTTTTACTGAATCATGCCATATGGATTTCAAACTTATATCCGATTTTCAGCCTACGGGTGATCAGCCTGAAGCAATTAATCAACTTGTAAATGGACTTGAGAAAGGTGTTCCTTTCCAGACTCTTCTTGGAGTTACGGGTTCGGGCAAAACATTCACAATTGCCAATGTAATAGAAAGAGTTAACCGACCTGTTCTGGTATTAAGCCATAATAAAACCCTGGCTGCTCAGCTTTATGGTGAATTCAAACAATTTTTTCCTGAAAACAGAGTGGAATACTTTGTATCTTATTATGATTACTACCAACCTGAGGCATACCTCCCCGTATCAGACACTTATATTGAAAAAGACCTTTCAATAAACGAGGAGATTGAAAAACTTCGTCTTAGCGCTACATCATCTCTGCTCTCAGGACGTCACGATGTAATAGTGGTATCCTCGGTCTCCTGTATATATGGCATTGGTAACCCCGATGACTTCCACTCAAATACGGTTCATATAAGAAAAGGACAGATGTTCGGAAGAAATCTTCTTCTTCGTAAACTCGTTGACAGCCTTTATTCGAGGAACGAACTCGAATTTAAACATGGCACTTTCAGAGTCCGTGGCGATACAATTGACATATTTCCTGCCTATGCAGACATAGCAGTACGGGTTATCTTCTTTGGTGACCAGATTGAAGAGTTAAATACATTTGATCCGGAAAGCGGTCAAAGACTTGAAACCCTGAATGAGTATATAGTATATCCAGCCAATATTTTTGTTACAACCAGGGAAAGAATCAATCTGGCTGTCACCGACATTCAGGATGATATGGTCCGGCAGGTTGCTTATTTTAATGATATCGGGAAAAAAGAAGAGGCAAAAAGACTCGAACAGCGTGTCTTATATGATCTTGAAATGATTAAGGAACTTGGTTACTGCAGCGGTATTGAGAACTATTCTCGTTATTTTGACGGAAGAAAAGCAGGAACCAGACCATTCTGTCTTCTCGACTACTTCCCAAAGGACTTCATAACTGTAATTGATGAGAGTCATGTCAGTTTACCTCAGATAAGAGCTATGTTCGGAGGTGACCATTCCAGGAAACAGACTCTTGTTGAATATGGATTCAGACTGCCGTCAGCCCTCGACAACAGGCCAATGAGAATCGAAGAATTTGAATCACTTACAGGTCAGACAATTTTTGTCAGTGCAACTCCGGCTGATTATGAACTAGAAAAAAGTGAAGGTGTCTATGTTGATCAGGTAATAAGACCAACCGGTCTTCTGGATCCGCCAATAGAAGTGCGTCCGAGTCTTAACCAGATTGATAATCTGATGGGAGAGATCCGTACACGTGCTAAATCGGGAGAACGAACACTTGTGACAACCATCACAAAACGAATGGCAGAGGAGCTTTCATCGTACCTTATTAAATATGATATAAAATGCAGCTATATACATTCGGATATCGACACTCTTGCCCGCATCGATATAATGGAAGAACTTCGTACAGGATCTATTGATGTGCTGGTGGGGGTCAATTTGCTTAGAGAAGGACTTGACCTTCCGGAAGTATCTCTGGTTGCTATTCTTGATGCTGATAAGGAAGGATTTCTCAGATCATCAAGGTCATTGACTCAAACCGCAGGCAGAGCTGCACGAAACCTGAATGGAAAGGTAATTATGTATGCCGATACGATCACAAGGAGTATGAAGCAGACTATTGAAGAAACAAACAGAAGAAGAAGCAAACAGTTAAAATATAATGAAGAGATGGGTATCACTCCGGCTCAGATAATCCGGAAATCAGGATCGATTCTGAGCGGGTTGGGCAGGAAAGGAGCTTCGGTAAAAGCCTATATTGAACCTGACAGACCAGATATTGCAGCAGATCCTGTCGTTAAATACATGAACAGGGAAGCACTTGAAAAGGCAATAGAAAAATCTAAAAAGAGTATGGAAAAAGCCGCAGCGGAACTTGATTTTATAGAAGCTGCAAGATTCAGGGATGAAATGGCTGATCTCCAGAAACTTCTGAGAAGCAAAGCAAGAGTATTATAATCGTATCAGAAAATATGCAATTTATTGATCTTACCTGTTAGCATTCCATTCTCTTTTTTCTAATCCTGAAATCATTGTACCCGTCATAGATGTTTTACTGGTTACTTTCCCGGAATATTCAGCTCCATTTACATTGAATGTGATAATATCCCCATTCAGTCTTCCTTCAGTTATAATTGAAGTTTTATCATCAGTTTTTAATGTTCCATAGACCATTTGAAATTCCTGATAGATAGTTAGTACCGCTGGCCCTAGTTTCCAGGTGCCTTCAACTTTTGCAGGAATAATCCACATAAGTGCTGTATACCAGCTATCCCAATTCCCGTTAGTCATTGCTTCATAATCGGGTTCCCAGTCTCCCATAGTAAATGTATTTGAAACTATTCTTGTACCAGGTTTAAGATCAAGTAGACGGGGTCTTAATTTCAGGTTGATATCGGGCAACAAAAACATTGTAATTACTGTAGCTTCTGAGAGATCACATTCAAAAAGATCTGCTTGCAGGAACTTCGTTCTGTTGCTTACACCTGCCTCTTCTGCTTTTTTTTTCGAAATTTCAACCATATCGGGATTATATTCAATACCAAGGGCCTTTGCCCCCAATTTAGCAGCCGAAATGACTGTCCTTCCGTCACCTGAACCGAGGTCAATTACATAGTCTTTCTCATCAATATCTGCAATCTCAAGCATCTTATCCACCAGTTCAGGCGGGGTTGGCACCCAGATAACATCTTTTCCGGCCTGACCAACATGAGGTATATAGCCGGAGTTCCCTGATTGATCCTGAGAATATAGATTTATGAGAGGTAAACTCAGAAGAAGCAATAAAAATGACATGGCGATCCACCCTGATTGTTTCAATTTATGCCTCCTTTCCCCGATAATCCGGGAGTGATTTGGAAAGAATAAATTTACAAAAATTATATTGTATCCCTGATCAGGCCATTAACATATTTTGCTATAGCAATCGAAGAGGTCAATCCTGGTGATTCCATGCCGATCAGATTTATAAATCCCGGATATCCTCTGTTTGTTTCCTCCATAATATAGAAATCTCTGAGCGGTTCTCCGGGTTTCTGAATTTTTGGCCGGATACCCGCCATCTCGGGACTAAGATCATCAAACTCCAGAAAGGGAAGGAATTTTTTTGCTGATATGTAGAAGGCTTCTTGTTTTGAAGCAGTTAACTTATAGTCATAAATATTTGATTCAAGATATTTTACGTCAGGTCCAAGTTTTACTCCTCCACCCATATCGATTGTAACATGAATACCGATACCTTCCATATTCTGATGAGGAACAGGATAAACCAGCCTCTTTATCAACCTATTCTTTGGCGGATTAAGCCTGAAATACTCGCCTTTGCAAAAAAGTATCTTCAGACTGTCATCATTAATGCCAACCATTTCAGAAACTTTATCCGAAGTAAGTCCTGATGAATTTATTACAATTCCGGAGGTAAATTCATACTGGTTTTTATCAGAATCAAGCAGACTGATTTTATATCCGCCTTTTATCTTGCTGATTCCGGTGACTTCACTGCCATAAACAATCTGGCAACTGTTATTGATAGCATTTGTCTCAAACTGTTTCATAAGTGAATGAGAATCAATAATCCCGGTGGAGGGAGAAAATAATGCCTTTAATGCGAATATATTCGGTTCAAGTTCTCCAATCTGCTCTCTTCCTATCAGCAACAGATCATCTACTCCATTCCTGATGGCAGTCTGCCTGATGCCTTCAATAATAGCAATCTCCTCCTCAGAAGTTGCCACAATCAGCTTGCCGCAGTTATTATAAGGCACATTATACTTTTTGCAGTAATCATAAAGAAGCCATTTCCCTTCAACACAGAGCCTGGATTTCAGACTATCCTTCGTATAATAAATTCCGGCATGTATTACTTCACTGTTGCGACTGCTTGTCTCCTGTCCGAACGTCAGGTGCTTTTCGATAAGGAAAACATCTTTATGTTCAGCTGATAATCTCTCTGCAATGGCTAGACCTACTACCCCGGCACCAATAATTGTTATATTCGCATCCATCATTTTCTTTCTTAGAAATATTCAGCATTATGAAAGTAAAACTGTAAAATAGCAGAGGGCTTAATATGAAGGGTTAACTAAAATCTCGTCTGCAAAAATCCATTGTCCGGTACCATTGATAGCATATACTCTTATGAATCTGCCATTTTCATTCAGGTTATCGGCTATTGCCAGGTCTATCCAGCAATCATACCTGTCGTTAAGGTACTGATCCATTGTTATTGTTTTTAGAGTTTTAAAATTTTTACCATCATCGGAAACAGAAAATTCGACGGTAGTGGGTAAGAAGATATTTTTTATTTTATATGTTAAGAACCGTGCTGCTATACTTTTAATCTGCTGTTTCGATCCAAGATCCAGAGTTGCAATCATATCTTTTTTCTCAAAACCCAACCAGCTTTTATCATTAAAGTCCTCTATGCCTAATTTCCCATCTGTCAGATTTCCACCCGAATAAAGCGGGGAAGAATGGTTAATAAAAGTCACTGATTTAGAAATAGCTTCATGCTTTAAATTACCGTAAAAGGTTGCTTCAAGGAGAGGCCAGCGACCTTTACCCTCTTTCCAGTCCATATATTCCTGATATGCTTTCGCAGCAAAAAAAGGCTGTCCAATTGGAATTTTTGAATCAGGTTTGTCAAGGATTCCACAAACTGCAAAGCTTATTACTTCATTGACACCTGCCTTTGAAACTCCGACCAATTGAGACAAGAAACGGGGAAACGGGGCCGGGATTAAAGCTGATGGACGGACATTAAGTCCTTTTTCCCAGGTAAAGAATTCGTTATTTGACCACAATTCAATTTTTGTTTTGTTATGGACTTCCTGCAGATTCACAAAATTTTCTTTCATATGGGCCAAAGGCAACGATTCAACGACACATCCGATTTCATCCTGATATGCAATAATATCTACATTAAGTTTTGCTATCTGGTCAGCGAATCTGGCATCATCAAATTTTGCCAGCCGTAAGCCATAAGGTGAAATCATTACCCTGGCTTTCGGGGTCAGATTTTTTGCTTCAGCTGTCAGGGAGTTTGCTGCATCAACTGCCTTCTGGGAAAGATAAGGACCAACCACATCTTCGCATGGCAGATACCAGCCATAAAATGATTTATGATTTGAAAACAGTTTAGATGTTTCATGCATTATCTTAATCTGTATGGCACGGGTCGCAGGCAGCCCTGGATTGTCGTCCTGATCTTTTGCCCAGCCGGTGCTCATAAATACCTTTAAATTTAATTTATCTGATGCATCCATTATTGCTTCAACAGGACTCTCTTTACCGGAAGGGTAGGCGTGTGGCATAAAATCTGACGGGTAAAAAGATTTACCTTCATTTGCAACATACATCAGAATTATATATTCGACACCCATTTCTGACAGCTCATTTATTTTCAGACGCCATAAGTCAGGCGACATCATGTCAACTTCATCAGGGTTCATATATTTGTTACGCTCATCCTCGTAAACAAAGTTTATAAATGTACCATGGACTTGTTTAGTTACATTCTGAGCCTGCGTAAAACTGTTTATTATAAGCAGAAATGCTATTATGATATTCCTTCCGGAAGTTTTCATTTGATTTGATTTAATATAAGTTTAAAAGTTCAGAGCAGAATAAAAAACGCAACTATCTGTATAAATGACAATTGCGTTTAAATATTGTCGGGGTGATCTGACTCGAACAGACGACCCCTTGCACCCCATGCAAGTTTTATTATTTTGTTACTTGTTGTATCCATTTAGATTATCAGCCTGTTAATACAATGATTAGGAATATTATTTTGCATCTAGTTGTATTATTTCGTATTTTCACTATGTACTAAAGTATATACTAAATATGTAACTTTATTATGAGTACAGCCAAGTTCACTATACTGAAAAGCCGACATAATAAATCCCAGAGACATCCGATCGTTATACGTCTTACTTCTGGTAAAATACAAAAGTATATTTTTTCGGGATATTATTGCAGTAAAAATGAATGGGATGAAGAAACTGAATCAGTAACAAGCGAATACAAGCTCAAGAACCCCAAAATAACACAAATTAACGCTTATTTGATCAAACAAAAAGCCAGAGTTCAGGAAATCCATGAACAATTTATTATAGATGGAATATCTGATTACACAAAGAACCAGTTTGTTTCTATGTATAGTAAAGAGGAAAGAGCAAAAACAACTGTCCTTAAAGCCTTTTTAAAAAGAATAAATGAATTGAATAAATTAGGGAGTGTTGGATATTCGAATGTGTTTAAAAGTGTATTTGGTGTATTTAGTACATTCAGTGGAAAAGCCAGTGGTCAATATGCCCGGCTTTTGCATAATAGGGACAAGTCTATAATGAAAATAATTACAAGGTTAAATCAATTATTTAAACAAATAATCTTATGTAAAAGTACTATTTATGAACCTTCATAATTTTAAAGTATGCTTAATATATGTTTATCACCTATTAAAAATTGGGACATAATGTCAATTATTTATAGCTTAGTTGCAAGTATCATTTTTTACTTCGTACTAGCATGGTTTGGAGTATTCAAAAAAACCAAAGAGTATTTTAAAAACAAAAAGGCTATTTCAAATTATATAGAAAGTATTAAGGAAGATTGTAATAGTTTAATTGTTGTAGGAAAAAGAAAAGGCTTTTCACTTGTTGATGTTTATGTTCCATTAGACTTGGCACAAAGTGATTTAATGTCTATAAGAACTCATGAACATGAAATCCCAAACTCTTATGTCGTATTAGGAGGTCCTGGTGCTGGAAAATCAACAACTGCAAAGAATACAATTTTAGACCATCTTGAAAATCCTAACATTAAAACAATACCTTTTTTTATAAAATTAAAGGATTTAAATGGATCGCAATCTATATATGATTTTTTAGTTGGAAAATTTGGACAATTGGGATTTGCTAATCCTTTTGAATTTATTCGGAAAAATCTATCTAATCATAATGCTTTGTGTGTCTTAGATGGATTGGACGAAGTAAGACCCCATTTGAGAAAACATGTATGTGATTCGATAAATTTCTTTTATGCAGTCTATTTTGAGAATTGCGGAAGCCTAATAGTTACTTGTAGAAAAGAAGCTTATCGAGACATACCATTAAACATTAACACATTATTGGAGGTGAGACCTTTATCAGACGAGCAAATTAAGAGATTTGCGGAAAAATGGCCTTTGGAATATCCCAAGAACAAATCTCCAGAAACATTTTTTGGAGATTTATCTTTATCTCAAAGAATCTTGGAAATTGCTCGGTCCCCACTTCTCCTTGTTGGCGGTCTAATGCATTATACTGAAGCTAATTTAGGAATACCAGAAGAAAGGTTCGAATATTTACAAACAATGGCAAAATGGTTAGTTGTAGATTGGGCTACTGCGCAAGGTCATGCCCCAGATCACTATAGAAATGTTTATGACAGGATCTTGACAAGTTTAGCATTAGCTATGCACAAAAGCAATAAATCTGAGATTCTATTTGACGAAGCCAAAGAACTTATAGGAAACTTGTTACCATCATTCGGATACAGGAAAGAAGAAGCTGAGACCATTCTTAATCTTATAACAATAAAAACCGGGATACTAATTAAGGATGGTTTAATGTTGTTTTTTGCTCAATTTGGTTTACAGGAATATTTTGTATCTAAAGAACTATTCAATCAAAATACAGGAAAAGAAATAGCAGATTTATCCCCAACAAATTGGTGGCGTGAATCCATTCTATTATTCATTGCACAGCAGAAAGAACCGTCAGAATTGCTTGTTGCAATTTTAAAGAAGGATCCAATACTTGGCGTTGCTGCTATAGCAGAATGCCCCACGCCTTCTTTATCAATTCAAGAGGAAGCCGCTCTGATATGCCTAGCCAACATTGACAAAAAAAATAAAGCTATTCAAGGTTCCCTTATTCCTTTTTTAAGAAAAGTAAAAGATAGAATGGAGGTAAAACTTATTAGCGAACTAGAAAAAAGATTAACCAATGATGAAGAAATTTCATCATTGGTTGGGATATCATTAGCATCTGCTGGAACTAATTCCGCAACAGATTTACTAGCTAAACATCCTGAAATCTGGCATATTTGCCTTAAAGAAGCGGGTTATTTAAGTTCCAATTTTGAAAACTTATTGGTAGATTGGATACAGAAAAGTGATGATATAAATAGCATCAAAGCTGCCGATTTACTTGCTAAACGAATTACTTCTGACCGTCTTCTTCAATTATTGGATATTATTCCTTCCCTTAGTAAAAAAAAGAAAGAACATTTGTCTAAACTACTTCTTGAAGAAATGATGAGTAGTCCGAATCCAAGACTTAGATCAATCAATGAAAATTTAATTATAATAAGTCGGCTGGTTCCTAATATTTCTAATCCTAAATCATTTATAAAAGAAATAAGTGGCAAACAAAAAAATCGTCTTTCTAGGTATTCTTTATATAGTTTTAATATTCTACTTTCAACAGTAGTTGCTTTCTTTTTTAAGAAAGATGATAATCGCTGTACAACTCAGGAAATAATTGAATATTTCGGAAATGTAATATTCTGGCAAAGAAATAGAAACTCATTAATTTATTGGTTATTATCAGTATGTTCATATCTAACGCTTTTTATCTACCAGCCTTATATTAGATTAATACTATTCTTTCTAATAACATTTTCGTTTTTTATGTACGATTTGATTCCACATAAGTATTTTAGGTACTTACAACTTAATAGAAATTATAAATATTCACCTAATTTTTTTACTGCGCTAGTGTTTTATTTATTAGGAGCTTTATCATTATTAATTTGGGGAGATTTTTTTAACCTCTTTAGTTTTAAAAATGGAACTATAATTTGTATTTTATGCAGCTCAGCTCTCTATTCTCTTTTTGGATTTGAAAGATGGGAATTTAGGAGTCAAAATACTTTAAAATATGGGAAATCATTAAAAAACTCCTTAACTTTTTTTGGATTTAAGTTCCCAATAAATATTAATTTCGTTTTTTTCTTGTTAATAGTTCTTACCGGTATTTCTCAAATATTTTCTAGCTTGTATACAATTATATTTCCAGTTTGCATTTGGATTGGAGTAGTTTATCTACTTTGGTTAATAGTACATATTATACGATTCATTTATTTCTGGTTTATGGTGAATGATGCCGAAATAAAAGCATATCAGGAATTTGATATAAATTTTGAACATAGCAATCAAAAAAGAATTTCCAAATTTGGAACTTGATTCTTTAATAATCACTGAAGAATTTCAACATCCCGATATTTGCTTAAATATATTCTCTTTAAGTATTATTGTTGAGAAAAAGGTAATAAAGTATTATAAAATTAGTTTTAGAAAACATCACCTTATATTCTTACCCACCAATAAGCCCACTGAAATTATGAACCAGTGATAATCAATGGTTTTATAAGTTGAAAATTGTGGCGGAGTCGAACATAAACTTCTATTTATATTTGGTAAAATTAAATATATAGATTTAAATAAATGTCCCATTATTTGCAATAACTGGTTATCCTCATGCATTTAGAACATTTACCTGAATAGTATAGAAAAACGGAAGTTCATTTAAATTGATGTACGTATTTTTTAATCTTACTTGAAGTTGTAGTCTGATTCCATCACCGACAAAGAAATTATTGAATATTTTAAAAATAAGGCAAAAGAGCACACAATCTGTAAAAAATGATTGGTTGATTGAGATTCCGGCTATTGAGGTAGAGAAATATACCTACAAAGTAAAATATTCCCTCAGAGAACTGGAAGTCATAAATACAACTCAAAAGATGTGATTATTACACTAAAAGTCGTAATCCTTGCTTTTATTATTTAAATAGTTTTCTAAATCCTGAAACAAGGAAGCTATCCTGATATTGGTTTTATTTAATAAATCTAATTTCCCTTTCCACGTAACAGATGCACCATCTGTTATAGGATAAAAGACATATATTGGCTTTTCAAACGTGGAAGATGGAATATATAAATTTCCGGATAAGACAGACGGAATATAATACTCGTATGTAATGTTTATTGTTTCTATTTTTAGTTTATTTTCTTTGATAGTAAAAACATCAGTAAAATTGCATTTAACGCTAGAAGCCGTCTCTTTTCTTGAAGTCCAGATGGTTTCAAAATCTTCTTTGTAATACACTTCAAACCAACCCTTAACTATTATTTTCCCATTATCAAGATTCGAATAATGCAAAACGGAGGCCAGGGAACCAAATGTCTCAGCAACCCATTCCATAGTTCTTTCATAAATTGCTTTCTTATCAACATTCGTAAATGTTTGAATCGATTTAAATTCAATTTCTTTTGTCTGTTCATTATAGGGTAATTTAGGATAACCTCCCAATGACTTTAAAATATCATTCCAGTCTTTTCCAACCTGGACATACTCAACTTGACTAAAATCACCTCTTGAATACCTTGCAGCCATATTGTCTTAACCCCCCAAATAGCTGGACATAATTTGATAAATAAATTAGGTCTGATTAAATTTGGGAACTATGACAAGAACACGACGAAATTTTACACCTGAAGAACGATTATCGATCATTCA
>Ga0182010_10000828_pt1 | contig 17227 bp, 18 predicted proteins | sample 611E1MmetaG_FD_120488 | JGI IMG/M metagenome (GOLD analysis project Ga0182010, IMG submission 120488) | Permafrost microbial communities from Stordalen Mire, Sweden - 611E1M metaG | ecosystem: Environmental > Terrestrial > Soil > Wetlands > Permafrost | place: Sweden: Stordalen | collected...
AAGACCTACAAAATTAACTCCAGAAATACAACCGAAAATCGGTAATGATATATCTCTTGGATTGACTTATGCTCTAGTTACTGAAACTACAGGAATCACATACCAGACGTACAATCAGTGGATGCAGCGGAGAAGAAACTCGACATCTGGAGAGTATTATCAGTTCTATAAATATGTCAAAAAATGCAATTCTGATGAAGCTAGGAAACTTCTTGAGCGATTGAATGATACTACTGAAGCTGTGAACTCCCAGGTTTGCATGTGGATTTTGGAAAGGCGGTTTCCTGAAGAATTTGGAAAGAGATTATATCGGAAAATTAATACAGTTTCAGAGAACAAAAACGAAAATGTTGAGATAACAATCAAGGAAGCAAATCTAATTAGAAAACAAATCCTAGCGAAGTTTGATCGGGTTGGATAAAATAATGAGTCTTTAACTAGTTAATATTTTTCATTCTAACTTGACATATTTTTAATAGAAAATATTTCATTACTCATTTTATCCTTTGGTATAATTGTAATTTGACTTACCAAAATCTCCACCAAGGCTTTTTTGTGCCTGGAGCTTCGATTGCTCTCTGAGTAATTACAGTCTGCATTTGCAACATGTAATTATTATGCATTGATTTGATGTCTTCCAATTCTTTGACCAACGTCTCGTTGTGAGCTTGCAGGTCATTAATACGTTCTAACAAGTCACTAATACGTACTTCATTAGATGGATTGGTGTTGTTCTCTTTAGGCTCTAGCAACAGCTCCAAACCTTTGACGATACCTTCTGTTACTCCATAGCCTGTATCTACAAGCTTTGTATGCAGCTGCACGGGTATTGCTACAGTTACACGCTTTTTGTCTTCTAGCATAGACTGTATTATGACTGCACGATATACATATTTTATGCAGCGTTTGTGTAAACAATTAGAGTGTAATCACGCAGTGTTGGCGCAGCATTTAAGCAGTTATCATGCAGCGTTTATACATTACTTATGCAGTCTTGAATAATTGTGCAATTTATGTGTAGCTACGGTGCAGTTTTAATGCACTTTTTATGCAGTAATAGCCTAATACATGGTTAAAATAATGGATAAAACTAAATAGGATGAGTTTCACACCAAAATGACGAGGTAGATGAGTTAAAAATCACGCACAATTTTACTTACTGAGTTAAAAATATTACAACAACAGCCTAATAAATTAAACGTATTTATTACGCTAAATTTTTTTAATTATCAAATATATTTCTAAGTGTATGTATAAAAAAATTTTGGTAATTGGTTTCTTAGTTATGTTACTTGGAACAGAACTGTCGTCGACTGTCAGCACAGATTATTGGTCTAGTCATTGAAGTCATTATCATCGATATGGAACCCGGGGATGCCATACTACCTTCATTCCTGGCATGATTACTAGAGACATTGGCATAGACATTGCTGGCTAAATTAACATTTAAAGATGCGAGTTCAAGTTCTGCCAAGTCTCCGATTGCTAAATAGATAACGATTTTTTTGAACGAGACAACTATAATAATAAAATCAAACAAAATTTTGGAGTCAAGACAAATGGGAAAACAAATATTTAACCAAACAAAAAAGATACGGGGTATTTTACTAGTTGTCTTTTTTGGGTTCTGGTGCAAAAAATCTGGCTTTGTTGCAAAATCAGTGTAAACCTTCGCAATTAGGAAATTTGATTATATCTCATTACGGATAAAATGGCACACAAAGGTAAGAATTATAGTCTCAAACTGAGGAAATATTATTTTTGCACCAGAACCCGATGCATTCTTCAAAAGTGAGTAAATAAATTTTCTTGAATCTTGAATAAAATAGCAAAAATAAACAAATTTTCTCATAAAACATCTGCATAAGTACAAACGAGAAAGACACAAACTTTGTCAGCATAACCATTGATTTTGAGTCCTGTTTTTTGTAGTAAAAAGGGAGAACATAGTCAATCATATTTCACAGTGCTTTTGGTATACTGCCGATTTTGGAACTAATAAGAAGCTTCTTTGAATATATTGGTCAATATGATTCAAGACTAAAGCAATAATTAACTCAAAAATTTCAGATTATATAAGATGAGGAGTATATATTAGAGGTGTCTCTTCAAGTTTAATTCCTCCCTTAAAATTAATTCTATGAACAGAGGATTATCAATGACAGAAGCACTTTACTTTCTTAACTGCTATATAAATGAATTTGAAGCAACTGTCACAAAAATAGTAGATGACAAATTTGTAGTTCTTAACCGTACAGCTTTTTATCCTGAAAGTGGAGGTCAGCCGAGCGACACAGGAAAATTAATCCGAAAATCCGACAGTACTGAATTTGAAGTCTTATATGTAGGTAAATTCAATGGATATATCAGTCATGAAATTGTTTCTCCTGATGGAAATGTCTCTACGGGCCTGAAAGCTGGGGATAATGTAAAAGGAATCATAGATTGGGATCGCCGCTACATGCATATGCGGATGCATACCGCAACCCATGTGATCGCAAATGTAATTGAGAAAGAGGCCGGGGCCCAAATAACTGGAAACCAACTTGGTATTGATCAGAGCAGGGTAGATTTTAGCCTTGAAGTATTTGATAAAGATAAATTTACTGAGTATGAGAAGATTGCCAATGACTTAATAGCCCAAAATAATCATATTAATTTCTACATGGTAAGCCGTAAAGAGGCCGAAGAAAAGATCTTAAGGTTAACTACATTAGCCAAAGGTTTTTCAGATGAAATTAAAGAAGTCCGTATGGTCGAGATCGAAGGAGTGACAATCGAAGCCTGTGGGGGAACACACGTTAAAAATACAAATGAACTAAAAGAAATGAAGATCATCAAACTTCAAAACAAAGGAAAAAACAATCGGAGAATGTACTTCATACTTGAGGGGTGAGCACTATTATCCTTTTAATAATCCATCTGGTAGTCCATCACTGATGAGTTGTTGTCAAGACAGCGTTTTTCTCCTTTATAGTTAGAATTTACGCAGTTGAACTATTTCTTAAGAAAATAGAATAATGCAGAAATTGACGACTGTATCCAACAATTGAAGTGACGGAGAGTAGCCTTCTACACCCCTAAAATAAATTAATTGATATTAAACCAAGCAGTGAATCTGTATGAGTGAAGAACTACAAAAGGCCTTAAAGGCTTCAGGGCTTGATGTGCTTTCATGTATGCAATGTGGCACATGCACAGGAAGCTGTCCATCTGGATGGAATACCGGATTCAATACCAGAAGAATTATCAGGGACGCATGTAAAAATAGGGTGACAGTCCTCTCAGATGATAATCTCTGGCTATGCACCACTTGCTATACCTGCCAGGAACGCTGTCCACGTGGAATACCAATCACGGATACTATTCTTAACCTCCGAAGACTTGCAGTTAGAGAGGGTTTAATTCTTCCAGAACACCGGAAAGTTGCGGAAATGGTGATGGAGCGCGGACATGCGGTCCCTCTAGACGAAGAAACAAAGAAAAAAAGAGAAGAACTCGGACTTAAACCCATACCTAATACTGTGCAAAAGTGTCCGGAAGCTCTCGAAGAACTGAAAATTCTTCTCAAGATTTGTAAATTTGATGAATTGATAGCTGGAAGATGAGGGAGCAAATGTTACGAAAGAGCTACAGCTGTTTCTTAGCTACATTATACTTAATAATTAGGATCACAATAGCTCACATGGCCAATGATTTCGATATAAAATCTTGCATGACAAAATATTGTTATCTTTTGGAGTTCCCGTAACTAGTCAGCCTACCAAAACTCAGTTTGCAGCGATTTATTTTCATACAACAGATACTTTTGATTACTAACTAGTTGAAAAATTAAAAATATTATCATGAGCCGAAAGTTAACGAAATAAGCCTATCGAAATTCTCAATAGCACCGTTTTCAATTTTTTCCCGGTAATAGCTCAAATGCCCCAAGCTCTGCTTGAATAGCTAATCTTGATATCTAATGTTATCTGTTTTTCAGAAGGTATCTTTTAAACCATTCTCCTGCTAGATGTGCAACCTCCTCTAAAGCCCCAGATTCTTCAAAAAGATGAGTTGCGCCAGGAACAATCTTTAGTTCCTTATCTTTTACGTTTAATCTTTCCAATGCCCATTGATTCATATCTATTACTTGGAAATCATTTCCACCCACAATAAGCAGTGTTGGCGCTTTTACATCAAGCAGAGCTTTTTCAGCTAAGTCAGGTCTGCCCCCTCTGGAAACAATTGCTTTTATAGCATTAGATTTTTCTTTTGTAGCTATAAGCGCAGCTGCTGCCCCTGTACTGGCACCAAAGTAACCGATGTTTAAGTTTTCAGTAACAAAATTTATTAAAAACCAGTTTGTAACATCAACAAGCCGATTTGCAAGAAGATCAATATCAAACCTGAGATGAGCTGTTACCATATCAATTCGCTCTTCTTCGACTGTCAACAAATCAAATAACAGTGTTCCAAAGCCTTCTTTCTGAAGTTTCCATGCAACATATTTATTCCGTGAGCTGTGACGACTGCTCCCACTGCCATGTGCAAAAATAACAATTCCCTGCGCTCCTTCAGGAATAACAAGATTTCCTTCAAGAACAATCGAATTAATTGGGATTCGAACTTCATTATTGTTTTTACCGTTGCTTGATGATTCTTTCATATTGGACCCCCAAATAAGTTACTTATGAATAGCAAATTCACTGTAATTATTACTTCAATTGAAAATTCGCTGCTTTCTTCAGTAATTCACAAACCTCTTCATCGGTAGTTTGACTGAAGTCTTCGTACCAGGTACCTACAGCATAGAAAGGTTCCGGAGTAGCAACACATATAACTTCATCTACTTTTCCTTCAAAAGACCTGCAAGTATCCAGTGCACCCGTCGGAACTGCAATAACTATTTTAGTTGGATTTTTAGTTTTAACAGCTGCAGTAGCTGCGCTCATGGTTGCACCAGTTGCAAGCCCATCATCTATCAAAATTACCGTTGAATCACTTATACTTAGTTTTGGACATTTACTTTGGTAAATATGCTCCCTGCGTTCTAATTCCCGAAGTTCTCTAGCAGCTACAGCGTCAATTATCTGTTTAGATATCTGGAAAGACCTCATAACATCTTCGTTCAGCACAATAATATTGTCAGAAGCAATCGCTCCCATTGCCAACTCTTCATTTCCTGGAACTCCTAATTTCCTTACTATAAAAACGTCCATTTTTACATTCAGTTCCTTTGCAACTTCAAAAGCCACCGGAACTCCACCCCTTGGAAGTGCAAGTATAAGTATATCTGAACGGTTTGCGTATTTTGAAAGTTTTTTTGCCAATTTTCTTCCGGCATCTAACCTGTCTTTAAAAAATGCCATTCTTTCTTCAATCCCATATGAACTGGATTTAATTGAAGGATAATCTATGTTGATTCATAGTATCTATCCTCACAACTTTAAATATGTAAAGTATCAGGAGGATTTCAATTTACCTCCAATTTTTTCCTTAGAGTGAATCCTGTTTAAATCTTTCCCGCGAATTTCTGTATTTGACCCGATTTTTTCGTTGCTGGTTTGTTATTCTTTGATTTTAAATATAGCTTCCACTACCCTTAAAATACTTCTTTTATTTCCAATGTCCTCAATTGATAGAGATTAAAACAAAAAGCTATACACAACATCTTTAGATTAATTCTTTGAATAGTAGTAACAAGAACTTCTCCTGCTTTGAATATTTTTTTAGTCACTACATAAATTAATTCCCCCGAAATCCTTTTTGAGCTAATCATCTTGTTTCTTAATATATTCCTTATTTCTAGGGAATGCTCTTTTACCGCTATTTTCATTGTCGCATCATAACCTTTTGATTTGTTCCAAAATATCCCCTATCCTGTAAACCACTTCATTTTTTCTGATTAAACTACCTGAAAATCACTAACTGATTCAGTTACTGTTTTGAATCTTTTGATCAGCTCATAATCCCGATCTATTATGCTATGAAAATTATATCCAAAGGATGACTTCCACCCTTTTTTTATTCATTTCTATCTCTTCTTCCACTTGTTTTTGCTTCATTTTCCCGAGCTTTATCCTCTTTTGCATGTCCAGAATCTAAATAGATAAAAGTAAAATTCTGAATCATTTTCTATTTTATTTCCAAAACTAAGGCATTAAGTTGGCTTACAACTATTCCGATATTTCTTCTTCAATAAGTTGGTCTCCAACTGACTGAAGGTGTTTGTATCCTTCTTTAAGAGCAAAATAAGTACAAATTTTCATATACCGCTATTTATAGAGAAATACAGAGAATTAGCATTCGGAAAAAACCGATTGGTAAATTGTTCGCTTCTTTTCTGATTAAATTGTAATTAACATATGACATACCAAAGAAAGGTTTATCAGTTGATGTAGATGTTGGCATCAAAAGTTTCTTAACCCTCTCTAGCTGCCAATACGTACCAAATTCTATATTTTTTGTTATCGATGAAAAAGTGCTTGCAAAAGATCAAATGAAGTTGGCAAAGGCTCCAAAAGGAACGGTAACAAGAGCGAAGGCATTAAATATGGGTGAACACATCCACGAAAGAATATCTAACAAGCATGAAGATTTTGTTCAAAAAGTAAGTTTGAATCTAGTGAGAACTTCTGATTTGATGACTTTTGAAGATCTTAATGTTAAAGGAATGACCAAAAATCATTGTCTTGCGAAGAATATAGCTGATGCATCTTGACGCAAGTTAATCCCCATCACGACTTACAAGGCAGAATGGGCTGGTAAACGTGTAGAATTTGTTAATCCCAGAAATACATCTCAAATATGCTCTGGTTGTGGTCACTTGTTAAAAAAGAATTATCAGAAAGAACAAATAGTTGTCCTTTCTGTGATCTTGGTCTTAATAGAGATCATAATACTGCTATTAGCATTCTCAGTTTTGGATTACAATCTATTCGTAAAATCGATAGACTCCTCTAACTGAAATGAGGGGGGTAGGCACTGGTTTAATAATTATATGGAGGTGTTGGGGGTGTGCCTGGAGATGCCGGTGAACCTGGAGATGTTGGTGAACCTGGAGATGTTGGTGAACCTGGAGATGCCGGTGAACCTGGAGATGCTGGTGAACTTGGAGATGCCGGTGAACCTGGAGATGTTGGTGAACCTGGAGATGCTGGTGAGCCTGGAGATACCGGTGAACCTTGATATGGGTATGCCCCCATAGTTGAAGATATGCCTGCATCTGAGGAAGGCGATATAATAGTTGCATACACAGTTGTAGCTATCACTGACGTTACAAAAAAGAAAACTAGCAACAAAATTAGTGTCTTTCCTATAATGGCAAATTTTTGTTTATCCATTTATTTTCCCTCTCAGTTATATAGTTTAAAATGAAAGTTATGTTAACTTATAGTTATCTTCATCTATTTGTGCCTGTTATTCGAAGAATTTTATTTTTTTATATTTTTAGGACTTAGGTAGTTGAATAATGGAATTAAATACATGCAGCCTCTCCATTTTAATTGTGATTCAAACGATTAAGTGCTTAATGATTCCTTTTTTCAGTTTAACTGCGTAGATCCTAATTTTATTATACTTCAGTGTAATTTAACTGTTTTAATATTGTGTTTAACACACCCAAAAACAAAATTAATTTGAAATTTTCATCTAAAATGATATCAACTACCTATATAATAGAATAATGTTTTTCTTATATAAGACATTTTGCTTTTTTTTACACACTTATTTTATAATCATCGCACGAATTAAATGTACTTTTAATCGTATCTTGTTTAGGACAAGTTTTAGAGTGGTTCTAGTCACTTCATATTCTAAATCGAGGAGAAATCGAAAACCCCCATCCAAATCCTAAACGCGCAAAAACTATAGTAGCAAAAAAATTTTGAGATTATAAATTTTTTCTCCTTTATTTTCTGTGATATCCTTCTGATTTTTATAGATGGTTTCGAAACTGAAGAGATTCGAAAATACTGCATGAAAAGATAAATTAATATATATCCGATGATTTTTTTTGCATTAAGCTTTTTTCAACTGCTTTATAGACAGGGTTCGTACAATTCCATAACAGAGGTATCAGATTTGTTACAGAAGTTTCGAAAAATCCAGCGGGTCCTTGTCTATATACTAATTATAAATATCGTAATATCACTTACAAAAATTATTTATGGGACTTCTACAGGTGCTTTAAGCATGATTGCAGATGGCTATCATTCTCTTTTTGATGGGGTCTCCAACATTATAGGCTTGGCTGGAAGTTTTATTGCAGCCCGTCCACCGGATAAAGATCATCCTTACGGGCACCAGAAGTATGAAACTATAGCTTCTTTTTTTATCGCATTACTGCTGATCTTTGTGGGCGTTGAAATTTTCCAAAACGCTTTCAATAATTTCCTTAGCCCACACAAGCCCGAGGTTACAACTATGAGTTTTCTCGTAGTAATTGGGACAATGGGTGTTACATATTTGTCCGCGCAATATGAGCATAGACAGGGGCAATATCTCAGAAGCCAGGTGCTTATAGCGGATTCTATGCATATGAGGAGTGATATTTATATTTCCTTCTCTGTTATAGTAAGCCTTGCTGCTATGAAGTTAGGTTTTTCTATAATTGACCCTATAGTTGCTTTAATTATCTCTTTTATAATTTTTAAGGCAGGATACCGAATTATAAAAGAGACCTCAAGATCTCTTTTAGATATGTCCAGGATTGAAGAGAAGGAAATTTGTGAATTGGTAATGAAAATTGATAAGGTAAAAGGCTGTCATAAAATTCGGACACGTGGAAGCATGGGAGATATCAAGGTCGATATGCATCTGCTTGTGCAATCTGGCATGTCTCTTGAAGATGCCCATATTCTCTCTCACAGGGTTAGCAAAAAGCTGAGGGCAGAATACAAGGATATTTCTGATGTTGTTGTACATCTTGAACCTTCCTTACAACAACTTCAAGAATTAAATCGCAAAAAAACCAGTTAAGATGCGTGGTTGAAAATGTTTTTAGGCGTATATTTTGGATTACTATACTAGCTAATCCCACTGTATTACCACAATTATTGAGATTTAGGGATGTAGAACTTGTTAATCCAAAAAATACATCTCAAATATATTCAGGTTGCGGTCAACTTGTTAAAAAAGAATTCTCAGAAAGAACACATAGTTGTCCTTTCTGTGGTCTTGTTCTTGATAGAGATCATAATGCTGCTATTAACCTCAGTTTGGAATTACAATCTGTTCGTAAAACCGATAGATGTCTCTCACTTTAGTGAAGGGGGTAGGCACAGCTACTGTGATATAAATAAGTTATTATGCTATATTGTATAAAGAAGCTTGAGAATGTTCAAGATGAATGATATTCCAAAGCATCCATTAATTGGTTGTTGGGGAAAGTTATTGAAAATGGCACGCAGAAGAATTCATCCTCATTTTATCAAAACACAAAGGATTTGTTCGTTTTTTCAAATTAATACTAATGAATTATTTTTAAGATTCCTTAAAATATTGGATGCTTATAGAGGACTTAAATAAATCCCAATTTTTGGTTGATTATTAATAAAGTGCATATAAACAATTTGTTGAAATCGAAGGTTATCGAAATTCTCTACAATTAAACATAAGTGATACAAATGGACGAAAGGCCTCAGGAATACATACGGCAAAACAGAAAAAAGATAGGAATTTTCGTTGTCTTTGTAATTCTAATTTTTTTGATTGCACTGGGTATAATCATCCTTTCAAGAATACATACAAATCTCCCCATTGTATCATCAAATAAGACGATCTATGTAGCTGGGGATGGAAGTGGAGATTTCAATTGCAATGGGAGTGATGACCAAATAGAAATAAATCAAGCTCTTGCATATGTTGAAGAAAATCCACAGTTCACAACCGTCCATTTGAGGGGCCCCAATACATACATCATCTCCAATAGCATTTTTATTGGAAACAATACAGTCCTGGAAGGCGATCCTACAGCCGTAATTAAACTTGAAAACAAGGCAGATTGGCCAGCTGGTAAGCCAATGATAAAGGAAATGAACAGTGCTGGGATCCATGGAGTTACTATAAAAGGATTTGAAATTTATGGAAATCATGATAATAATGAGGACAAAAAAAACGGGGAAGGATATTACAATATGATCCGTTTCCTTTACTCTAAAGACATACAGATTCATGATATGTACATGCATGATGGGCATGGAGATGGATTGAGAGTAGAAAATAGTTCCAATATTCAATTTTATAATAATAAGGTGTATAAATTAGGGCATGATGGTCTTTATGCCATTGAGTGCAAAAATGTTTCAGCTTGGAACAACTGCATAACCTGCAGAACTGATAGTGGTCTTAGAATACGGGATTCAAACCATGTAAAATTTCATGATAATATGATTGACTCCTTTTATAACTGGAGTGCAGGTAGCTCGGGAATTCAAATAGAGAAATCAAAAAACAAAGTTAACGATGTAGAGGTATATAACAATACTATCCATGACACTTATGGACCTGGAATCTGGCTGATAGGTTGTGGAGAACCTGATTTTAAGGACGACGCGAAAAATGTCCACATTTATCATAATATCTTTTATAGCACTGGTAAGAACCCAAGTATTGATTGGGTAGGGGGTATAGTGACAAGTGGGTTTTATGATACTCTCATTGAGAATAATGTGTTTGACGGTGTATATCATGCTGCGATTATCCACATGTATCCTAAAAGTACAGATGATTCCATAGATCTTTCACCTAAAGGAGTAGGATATACAACAATTGTCCGCAATAATATTATCGTAAATACCCAGGAGCGGAAAAAAGATCCTGATGGAACAGGGTACGGTGTAATCAATTATCTACCTGAAACACATACCTTCGTGTTGGAAAATAACTTACTTTACAATAATAGGGGTGGACGTTATAAAAACGCCGATTCGAAGACTGATATATACGTGGATCCATTATTTGTAGATCAGAAAAATCATGATTATCGTTTGATATCTAATGTGCAAACCGAACAAAAAAAAGCATTAAGAGAGTTTATAAGATTTGAAATACAAAAAATAAGAACAATTTTTACATGGTGTCAACTACCTGCCACTGAAGTAACAGGCATGGACATCTCTGATAAAGCAGATCATATTGTCCGTATGGGTGGTTAACAGAAAACCAAAGGTCACTTGTTGATTCAAATGCAAGAACATCACATTTTTTTATATAACCAAATTTTTAAGATCTAAAATTGAATCATCATCTCTATCTAAACTCTGTTGTTGTTTTTAACCGGATATACTGAGGATGAAGCTATGAAAAAACTTTTATGAATATCAAAACAACAAGAGTAATTCACTATTTTTGACAATTTAGACCAGCAAATTTGTTTGGCCAGGTGAATTACCCAAAGGTAATTTTGCATCTGTGATCAAAGTTAAACTTGAGACTTACATGGCAATTCACTTATTAGTTTTGGAACGGTTTTTAAAACACAAACCAATGAAAACCTTACTGATCAAGATAATAATGAGCTCAATAGTCAGAAAAAGATATGGTGAATAATACTTTCATTAATTTGTGTTCTTTATTCAAAAAATTTAATATTATTTTGGAAGGTAATTTTTCTTTCCGCCTTTATTTGTTACCTTCTGTTCCTAATCCCGACAGACTATTTAATCCCATTTTTAATGATAATAATTTTTAGAGGTTTTGCAGCTTTTAATTAATTTTTATTATTTTTATTAATTTTATTTTTAGGCTTCTAGTCAACAAATTATACTTCACATACTTACTATTGAAGATTTTGTACTAAGGTCAATTACCCGTACATCCCTAAATTCTCCCAAGAGATTTTTGTTTCTGAAGATTTCAAACTGCTCATAGTACTGAGCACGTTCCACCAATCCTTTGAAGAACTCTTTCATTGTATCCACCTCCATAACAAAAACTACTCCAGTACTTATTAATTTCAGCCTAGCAAAGTGAAAGTATTTTTTGCATAGTCTCAAGAAACTCTGATGATTAATGCGTTGAAACTGTAATTCCGTTTTGGGGACTAATCTGTGATCTGATTTAAAAAAGAACACACTAAATGCTTGTAAACAATGTAGATCTCAATTCTCATGCTTATGGATTTCAGTAACTCTCTCCCACAATTATATTTTTACTCCATCTAAGAAAGGTACTCCTTGGAGAACATTTCTAAGGTCAGAATAAAGTAGGAAAGGAGAAGGGGGCCTATAATGATTCCTAGCAATCCAAAAAGTGATACTCCTATGATAATCCCAATAAGAGATAAAAAAGGATGGATTTCTCCAACTTTTTTTTGGATCATGGGCCTGAGAAAATTATCCACTATACTTACAAATATCCCTGCAGCAAGAATAGCACTACCTGCAGTATAGTCCCCCAGTAGGAACTCAATAACAGTTGCAGGAACCCAGACTAAGGTTGATCCGAAAATGGGCAAAAAAGAAAGGAGTGTTGCGATAGAACCCCAGAGAAAAGCTCCCTGAATTTTTACGATCAAAAAAGTTATCGTCAGAATTGCACCCTGGAAAAGGGCTACAGCCCCATTTGAAATCATAGTTGTTCTGACAATTCTGCTGAACTCTCCTAGTAGAGTGGATGTATTTTTTTCATTGAATGGAACTGCTGCATAAATTTTGTGTACAAAGATAGAATCTTCTCCTGTTAAGAGGTAGTAAAACAAAAAATACATAATTAATAGGCCTATAGACTGCTGGCTCAGTATCTGAATTGAACCAAAAATGAACTTACTTGTGTAATTGACGGCTTCAGAACCAATGCTCATAACCCTTTCCTGTATTTGTTTTTGGAGAACATCAGTAGGGATCCCCAGCCCTGACAGATAATGGGTGAAAAATTGGTTTTCAGATTGAATAGATGTAATAATAAACGCCTGGTTAAGTAAAAGCTGTTGGATTTCATTAATAATTATACCTAGGAGAAAATACAATGGAATGAGTACAACACATATTGAAATAATTATCACCAAAATTGCAGCAAATTGTTTATTGAGCCGAATTTTCTTTACGAAAAAATGATAAAGAGATCTGAATATAATGTAGAGGATAAAGGCCCCTAAAAAATAGTTTAAGTAGGGAAGGGTGGCATAAACAATAACCGTGGTTAGGAGGGTAATGGTTAAAAGACTCAGTACCATTTTTACAATTTTTTCCATTGGAATCTAATTGGGTCTTCTGTTATAAAAATTCTATAAGCCTAAAAGTTCACCCTTTTTGCCTAAAACTTATGTCATTAATATCTACTGGGATCGTAAAAATACGATTTATTTTAGTATTCATTAGCCTAGTAGCCTACCATTACATAGTTGATATTTTCATGATATTTAAGTTCTCGGTGTTGAAAGATTTCCGGATCTTTTTTGGGGTAATCGCAGAACTGAATTAAATCAAATTAAACTTTTCGACTTTCGATATCTGAAACTCTTCAATTTTTTAGATCAAATAAGAAAATATTTAGATATCAATAAGTTTTCAGGTTAATTATTATTCACAAAATAATAGTGTGCTACCTTAAAAAGTAAAATAAACAGAATTTAGATAAATTTCCGATTTCAACAAATTGCTTATGTGGCCCTTATAAGCAAAAAGCCAAAATTTTGGGTTTATCGATGATCCTATGAGAATAATCGGATGTTAGAGATATTTATATTTTTGAAAATTATTGAGAAGTAAAATATAAATAAATAGCTGCTATTGTATAATAAAATATAATCAGTTTAGTTTCCCAAAGTATTGATTTCTCTAATTAATTTTGTGCTCTCACAATATTCTGATATTTTTAATTAGGAATGAATGATTAGGTAATAACAAATTCTGCGATAATAACAACTCTATTAGCTAATGGGTATCAAAAGTTAGTGATGTTACACTAATAAGAAGTAGATCGATAGGTATTTACCATGGGGATCTACTGTTTATTTTCGATCATAATCTCTTAACGATGTGTTTTTGAGTTAACCAGTACAACTGTGATAGTATGATTATTTTATTTGTCTATTCTCTCTAGAAATTAACATACACTTTTGCCTTAGAATTTTCTTTGAAATCTATGAAGTTATTACCGTTAAGAGCATAGAGTCCATTAGCTTTTGTCTTCATTTTTTGTGTACTTTTGAACATTTTAGGTTTTTACCAAGAGACCAGACTTTCTGTATCTGGTGCTATATGTGGCAAAGATTCGCCAAGCAAGTCAAAAGCACAATATCTATCAGGTTATTTATTTTCGTTTCTTGCTTTTTCTAAGTTTTTTAAACATTTCTTCCGCATTTTCAGGTGTTCTATAATCCAAAAAATAAAATATATTATGTTTCATATCAATTTTTCTTGATAAATTCCTTATAGAATTTAAGCAATAATTGATATAAAACTCATATTTTATAAAATATTTAACTTATCCAGTGCTCCAAAAATCTTTATTCTCCATTATTGTCTTCAGCGCCAAGCTTTGAGTTTTGCGAGTCAATTTCGATCGCTTTGTCATATGCTTTTGATGCTTCATCGAATTTATTTAATTTAGTTAGAGCATCTCCTTTATTGTTTCAAGCATCTGTATTTTGCGGGTTAATCTCAATTGCTTTGTCATATGCTTTTAATGCTTCATCGTATTTATTTAGGTCAGAAAGATCAAGTCTTTAAGTTTCCAAGCATCTGAATCCTACTTTTTTGTAGTGAAAAAAATGCATAGTTAATCAAATTTTACAGAACCTTCGGTATCCTATCTGAAAAGGACAAATGTTAAATTTGTGAAGATTTCCGGGAGAATTAAAAACATAATTATTATTAAATTGTTGTCCAATTTTAAAAGATTTTATGGAGAAGTAAATTTTATTCAGAAATTATGTTTAATATAGTTAAATTCCATAACAAAATAAATTTTATTCATGAACTATTTTGTATATAGTTAAATTTTATGACAAAGTAAATTTTATTCAAAAACTATTTTTCATACCATTAATTAAAAATAACAACAGTGACATAAATAGAAATCGTTAGGTATGTGCATTGTCATTACATAAAATAAGAATAAAATTTACAACACCATATCCTTTCAGAAATTGTATATTAATAAAAGAATAGTAATGTACATCTAAAAAGGCTAAGTGATAAATATAGTACTTGATATAATAATGCTGGACAATGAACTCTTCATTACGGCTGGGGTTGCGGTGGAAGATATAATCAAGAAAACATAACTTTCAACAACGATGGCACTTTCAAAGATTCACAAAATCATTCTGGAAAATGGGTGCAAGTCCATGGAATGATACTTTGGCAATTTGATGGTATAAAAACCACCTATGGAGGAAATATTGTTGGAAATACAATGTCCGGCTTAATGTCCAACTTCGCTGGAATGAATGGTTGCTGGTATGCGATAAAGGCAGGGAGCACAACCATGACGGCCGCGGAGAGCAAGGCAGAATTTGATTCAGCCGGAAACAAGGCAACAAACTAAAAAACCAACAAAATAATTTGATTAACAAAGAATCTTAGAGGATTCCGATTTACCTCTAATTTTTTTCTTCGTGAGAATCCTGTTTAAATCTTTCCCGCGAATTTATGTATTTGACCCAATTTTTCCTTTTCTGGTTCATTATTCTTTGATTTTAAAGATAGCTTCAGCTATCCTCAAAATATTTCACTTATTTCCAATGTCACCAATTAATAGAGATTTGTTTCTCTGATTTTCAACATAATTTTTGATAAAATCGGAAATTGTTCCATCTCCAACTGTTCCGATGGATCCTCCATCACTCCATAGTTCCATATCCTAAAGCTGTTTTTTAATGAAAGGAATGGAAGGAGAACAGTCATTTTCACAGGATTTTCAATACATTATTATTTAATTAGAATCAATAGAAAAGGAATTTATTGAATTTTGCTATGCTTTTTAATACTTTTTTTGCATTTACTGCGAATATAATCTGTAGAAATTTGTATATTCCTATAAACGATGGAATTATTGAGTTAACAGACACATAGGCAAAAATCTAATTCTTTTCTGTTTTGTGTGGATTGAAAATAATTATCCAATTGAAAAGTTACCACGCCAAATAGATTAATATCAAATAGAAACTTAATTTGCCACAATAATTTTTTTTGAATGATTATGCATATTGCACATTCATTTAGAAAGTGAAAATATAACTTCTCACCTAAAATAGCAACAGGTTTATAAAATTAATCTAGGTTGCTTCTTTAGGATAAACATAATGTTAAATTCTGAAGATTTCGGAAAATAATAACAGAACATGATTAATATTTAATTGTTGTCCGGTTTTAAAATATTTTAAATTGAAGTAATTTTTATTCAAAAATTATTTTTTTTAGAATTAATTTTAGGGATTATGAAAGTAATTTTTTATCAGTGCATGTAAATGCGTATACGATAGCATTAGGCTCTAGTAAAAATGAGATTGATAAAGATTACTAAATTCTTAAGACATAAAAGGGGTAACATCACGAAACGAAAAAATTTGTACGTTCAGGATTTTTAATCGAAGGTATTCATGTGAGTATAACCAAATGTGTGAATGTTTATTTACTTCCCTTCTTCACATAAAAGTCAAAATAGGGGTATAGAAAATAACACTAAAAAAATAAAAACGTATTTAATAAAATCCTAAGAATAAATTATATTTTTTAATAACCTCCCATGAAGACGATAACTAACCGTTACCAAGTTACGAACCTAACTCAACCAAATTAAAATTAACCAGATTTTTAATTCCCTTGATAGCCATTTAGATAGACATTAATTCTAACCGTAAAAGTCAGCAAAAGGACGTTTCTTATATGGCCAAAGAATCAAAGCCAATAAATATTCCATCTCTAGGGGAAGTCCTAGAAAAACTGGTTCTGGTGCAAAAATAATATTTCCTCAGTTTGAGACTACAATTCTTACCTTTGTGTGCCATTTTATCCGTAATGAGATTAATCAAATTTCCTAATTGCGAAGGTTTACACTGATTTTGCAACAAAGCTAGATTTTTTGCACCAACCATGCATCGTTTTCAGTATAAATCGAGGCATCACAAAAAATAAAAATGTTACTATCAAATTGAATAAAACTTCAGCCTAGATCACAGAGAAAGAGCGTATCTTACTAAAAAGAGTTTATAGTAATGAGTAGTAATCAAAAAAGAAGAATTTTTGCATATTCATAAAAAATACATGGTTAACTAAACCGTCAATATAGTTGATTTTGT
>Ga0182010_10000829_pt1 | contig 17226 bp, 15 predicted proteins | sample 611E1MmetaG_FD_120488 | JGI IMG/M metagenome (GOLD analysis project Ga0182010, IMG submission 120488) | Permafrost microbial communities from Stordalen Mire, Sweden - 611E1M metaG | ecosystem: Environmental > Terrestrial > Soil > Wetlands > Permafrost | place: Sweden: Stordalen | collected...
CCTACGGGAGCACGAAGGGCCACGTGCAGGACGGCCCGTTTCTCCGTGACGTTGATCTTCTCCCCCCGGAACATGGCATCGATTCGCGCCCGCAGGCCGGACTCCTCCGCCAGTTGAATCAGGAGGCGGAGGGTCTCGTCGGTGATGCGGTGCTTCGAATAATCAAAGCAGATACCGACGTCATCAACCGTCATGCGTTCCCCGCGTTTTGGATCATCTGCGAAGAGCTTGCGAAGATGTAACTCCCGCACCTTCAGGTAATGGGCTTCGAGGGCCTGCCATGCCGGGAGTTTCGCGAGTTGAGGGAAATCTGTTGTCATACTACCATCCTTTGTATAGAGGGCCCGTTCATCTGCGCCGCCAGCGGCTGACGCCGCTACGCTTCGGCCAGCCACTTCCGCGCCTTAGCGACGTCGGCGTGGAGATCTGTTATTTTCCGGCGGCACCTGACCGCGGCGGCTGCGGCCGGCTGAGAGGCCGCGATGACAGGTCCTCACTCATCACGTAGATAATCATTCCCGCAATCATCAACAACACGGCGACCCAGATACGCCAATCACGATGTGCGCGTTTCCAGTAAGGGGAATGGCCCTGTTGAGCGATGTTGTTCTCCGCCCCTCCATACACATGGTGACCGTTCTTACTCTCATTCATTGGATCCCCGCATTGTTGTTCGTTATGCAAGTTTTTCCATCGTGGCATCGTACTGGCCGCGGCGCGCAGCCCGGTTGCACCTTGCTCGATGATACAGAGCTTTCTGGGCCGCAAGCACGTTTGCTTCCTTGCCTCGCCAGATCTCCAACGCCGGCTGCTGGATGGCGCGGGCAAAAGAAAACGCCAGCGGCCAGGGGAGTCGCGACTTGAACCTGATATTCATGGCGTTCAAACGGGCCGATGCCAGTTCACTCGATTGACCTCCCGACAGGAACGCAATCCCCGGAACGGCAGCAGGGACAGTCCGCAAGAGGCATCGTACTGTGGCACCGGCCACTTCGTCCACATCTCCTTGCGGGCGGTCGATCAATCTGACCTGATACTGCTGTTCGCCGATGCCCACTTCGCTCACATCCATTTTCCCTGGGCAGGTCAATCCCGGCAGCACCATGTTGGGCTTCAGGATCATGTACTCCAGCATCACGCCTTGTGTGTGAAGCTGGTTGAAAACCGCTCGGAGGACTTCCTCTGTTACCTCGCTGCAGCGCTCTGAGGTATGCCCGCCGTCCATGAGCACTTCCGGCTCGACGACCGGGACCAGTCCGACTTCCTGGCACAACGCGGCATAACGAGCCAATGCATGCGCATTTGCCTCGATGCAGCCACGGCTTGGAATGCTGTCCCCCACTGCGATCACCGCGCGCCACTTGGCGAAGCGTGCGCCCATCAGAGAGTATTCAGCCAGACGGTCGCGCAACCCGTCCAACCCTTCGGTTATTTTCTCTCCGGGATGACCGGCCATCTCCTTTGCACCGGTATCAACTTTGATTCCGGGGATGATCCCCGCGTCGGAAATAACTTTGACGAAGGGAGTGCCATCTTTCTTCTGCTGGCGGATCGTTTCGTCGTAAAGGATCACGCCACTGATGCTTTCACCCAGACCAGGCGTGGTCACAATCAATTCCCGCCAGGCGCGCCGGGTCGGCTCGTTCTGGGGAATCCCCAATTTGGCAAATCGTTTGTTGCAGGTAGCATTACTTTCATCCATCGCCAGCAGACCCTTGTCGCCGGCAACCAGCATCTTCGCAGTGTCTATGAGTACTTGCGCATTCATTTCCGGTTCGCTTTCTGTATCGACTCCAATGTCATTCTCGGCTCATTGCCAACTATTACTTTTGCACCGCTTTCTCCAGGGTCGCCATCAGCTTGTCAAAGGATTTGCTGAATTTCTCAACGCCTTCGTCCTCAAGCTGTTGCGTCTCTTTGTCGATGCTGATGCCCAGTTCCGGCAATCGGTCTAACATCCTGCGGGACTCCACAAAATCCTGTTCGATGCGATCTCTCGGCTTGCCGTGGTCACGGTAATCGTCCAGGGTTTCCACCGGGACCGTGTCGACCGTGTGAGGGCCGATGAGCGATTCGATGTATTTCACATCGCTGTATTCCGGGTTCTTCGTGCTGGTGCTGGCCCAAAGCAGCCTTTGGGTAAGAGCTCCTTTATCCGCCAATTTTCTGAACCGAACGCTCTCGAACATTTCCTTGTAGATTTGATAGGCCACTTTCGCGCTGGCGACAGCAACCTGTCCATGCATCATTTTTGCCAGCGTCCCATGCTCACCGCCTTGTGCAATGAGTTTTTCCAGCAGAGGATCCACCAGGGCATCAATGCGGCTCACAAAGAAACTGGCCACCGAGGCCACAGTCTTTACCGGCTTCGCCTGGGCCACCCGCGCTTCGACGCCCGCAAGGTAAGCCTCCACAACCTGCCGATAGCGGGGAATCCCAAAGAGCAGTGTTACGTTGACGTTGATTCCTTCGCTGATGAGTTGCCGGATAACGGGCAGGCCTTCCGCCGTCGCCGGTACCTTGATGAAGACGTTAGGCCGGCTCAGCGCGGCCCATAACCGACGGGCTTCCTCCAACGTGCCTCCGGTGTCGTGCGCCAGGTGAGGATTGACCTCCAGACTAACATATCCATCTCCGCCCTCTGTCTTGTCGTACAGAGGCCGGAACTCATCGGCGGCGCCCTGAACGTCCCGCTGGCTGATAGCTTCATAGATTGCCTTGACGCCTTTTCCCTCATGCACCATTACCCGAATATCCTCATCATAATCATGGCTGCCAGAAATCGCCTTCTCAAAGATGGATGGATTCGAGGTCATCCCCCGCAGACCGTCCTCCTTTATCAGCCGCCGGAGCTCGCCGCTGACAATCAGATCACGTCGAATATAGTCGAGCCAAATTGACTGGCCGAGCGTACCCAGTGTTTTTAAGGGGTTGGTTTTCATGATTCTCTCTCCTCATTATCCAGTTGCGACATATTCACAAGGCGTTTATCGCTGCTGCGAGGGTTTCGGCCCGGGTGGCAATGGGTCACTCCTGCGACCCTTTTGCTCGTGCAACCGCCCGAGAGTGTTCTCAATCAATCTGGCCAACTTCTCAGAGGCGCCGTCGACGGCTTGGTTCAAACTTCCTGCCTCGTGAGTGACCGCGATGGGCTGGCGGCCTTCGAGGCGGGCTTCCATCATGCAGCGTTTGTCGCCCTGGCCGTGCTTATGGGCGTTCTCATCGCTCAGGTGGATTTCCACACGGGTGATGTGATCGCTGAATCGGCTCAGGGCACTTTCCACATTTCCCTTGACCTCAGCGACCAGCTCCTGATGACCTTTTATGGTATGGTCGGTATTGATTTGGATCTGCACGGTGTTCTCCGGTTGTTGTTGTTGAGGGACTTCCCTATTTCGTATCCTTCCGTTCCAGTTCCGCAATTTGCTCGATACGGCGCCTGAACCGTTCGGCCCCCTTGAAACGGGCGTTGAGGAACGCCTGGACCAGTTCCCATGCGAGAGATTGTCCTATGACTCGACCGCCCAGACACATCACGTTCATGTCGTCATCTTCCACGCCCTGATGCGCGGAGAAATAATCGGCGATCAAACCCGCCCGCACGCCAGGGACCTTATTGGCGACAACGCAGGCCCCTACACCGCTGCCACAGATGGCCAGTCCCCGGGTGACTTCACCCCTCACCACCGCCCTGGCCAAGGGCACCACAAAATCAGGGTAGTCATCTCCTGACACCAGGTCATGGGCGCCAAAGTCCGTCACCTCATACCCGGCGGCCTCAAGAGCTGCAGTCAACTGCGCTTTCAACTCGAATCCTCCATGGTCTGCAGCTATGCCAACGCGCATCATCGTTCCCCTATTTCATTGCTCGTTCCACTTCCAGTTCCTGATCTCGGGCATGTCCTGGCCGTGCTTGTCGATGTACTGCTTGTGCTCGATAAGCTTGTCCTGCATCATCTGTTTCAGGTAGGCCCCCTTGGAACCCAAATGCGGCAGGCGATCGACCACGTCTTGCACCAGGTGGAAGCGGTCCAGGTCGTTCTGCACCCTTATGTCAAAGGCCGTCGTGATCGTGCCCTCTTCCACGTAGCCCCGAACGTGGAGGTTGCGGTTGGTCCGGCTGTAGGTCAGACGGTGGACCAGCCAGGGGTACCCATGAAAGCCGAAGATGATGTGCTTGTCTTTCGTGAAGAGCGCATCGTAATCCGTTTCGCTCAGCCCATGCGGATGCTCGGATTGCGGCTGCAGCTTCATGAGATCAACGACATTGATGACGCGGATTTTCAGATCAGGCAGATGTTTGCGAAGTATTGAAACGGCAGCCAGGATCTCCAGTGTGGGCGTGTCTCCGCAACAAGCCATCACCACGTCCGGCTCGGCGCCCTGGTCGTTGCTGGCCCATTGCCAGATGCCAATTCCCTCCGTGCAATGGACGACCGCCGCATCCATACTCAGCCATTGAGGCAGTGCGTGTTTTCCTGCAACCACTACGTTCACGTAATTCCGGCTGCGAAGACAATGATCAAAGACCGACAGCAGACAATTGGCATCGGGCGGTAGATAGACCCGCACGATATCGGCCTTCTTGTTGATAACGTGGTCGAGAAAGCCGGGGTCCTGATGCGTGAAGCCGTTGTGATCCTGCTGCCAGACGTGGGAGGCGAGCAGATAGTTCAGCGAGGAAATCTTCCGGCGCCAGGGAAGCTCCAGGCAAACCTTCAACCACTTGGCGTGTTGACTAAACATCGAGTCGACAATGCGAATGAATGCCTCATAGCTGTTGAACAGCCCGTGCCGCCCGGTCAAAAGATATCCCTCCAGCCAACCTTCACACTGGTTCTCGCTGAGCATCGAGTCCAGCACGCGTCCTGCGGGAGCGAGGAATTCATCATTCTTGACTGTTCGGGCGTCCCACTGTCGGTTGGTTGTTTCAAAAACCGCACCCAGGAGATTCGAGACTGTCTCATCGGGACCAAAGACACGGAAATTGTGTTGATCCTGATTCAGCGTGGCCACGTCGCGCAGGAACTGACCCAGCACAAGCGTATCCTGGCCGTCAACGGCGCCGGGCGAAGGCACCTTCAGTGCATGGACGTGGAAGTCCGGCATGCGCAAGTCGCGCAGCAAAATGCCACCGTTGGCGTGCGGATTAGCGCCCATCCGTCGATTACCCTTGGGCGCCAGTTCGGCCAATTCCGGCATAAATCGGCCGCTCTTATCGAACAGTTCTTCCGCCTTGTAGCTTTTCATCCAGCTTTCAAGCTGCTTGAGATGATTGGGATGCTCGGAATCCACGAGGAGCGGCACCTGGTGCGAGCGGAATGTGCCCTCAACTTGCAGACCATCGACGACTTTCGGTCCTGTCCAGCCCTTGGGCGATCTGAGGACGATCATTGGCCAGCGCGGCCGGGTTGTGTCGTTCTTGCTCCTTGCATTCTCCTGGATGTGCCTGATGTCCTCGATGGCCTTTTCCAAAATGGTGGCCATGAGTTGATGCATTGTTTCCGGCTCATCGCCTTCTACAAAGTAGGGGGTCCAGCCACAGCCTCGCAAGAATTGCTCCAACTCCTCATGCTCGATACGCGCGAGAACCGTTGGGTTACTGATCTTGTAGCCATTCAGGTGCAGGATTGGCAGTACGGCACCATCCGTCATCGGGTCGAGAAACTTGTTGGACTGCCAGGAGGTTGCCAGGGATGCCGTTTCCGCTTCACCGTCGCCGATGACGCACGCGACGATCAAATCAGGATTGTCGAACGCGGCCCCGAAGGCATGGCTGAGTGAATATCCCAGCTCGCCCCCTTCGTGAATCGACCCCGGCGTGGTCGGCGCAACGTGGCTGGAAATGCCGCCGGGAAATGAGAATTGCTTGAACAGCTTTTTCAGCCCGGCTTCGTCCTGGGAGACGTTCGGATAAACTTCACTCCAGGTGCCTTCGAGGTAAACGTTGCCTACAATCGCCGGGCCGCCGTGGCCGGGACCGGCGATGTAAAACATATTCAGGTCATACTTCTTGATGACCCGGTTCAAATGTACATAGATGAAGTTCTGGCCCGGCGTCGTGCCCCAGTGTCCCACCACAAGCGGCTTCACATGCGAAAGTTTCAATGGTTCCTTTAACAACGGATTGTCGTACAAATAAATCTGGCCTACAGACAGATAGTTTGCAGCACGCCAATATGCGTTTATCTTTTGCAGCAGATCAGGTGACAATGGCTTGTCCGTCGTATTCATCTTGTCAGTTTCCACGGCGATGTTCTCCGTACCCCGTTTTGTAGCCTTCATAGCGATGCTCCTTTCAAACGATCCTTCCTGGTTTCATGAACACGTTCTCCTTCAGGTGTAAGACCCAAAACATGGCATACCGTGTTCGCGATCACCCGTTCTTCGTCCGTGTGAATGACGCGGACCGTAACCCCACCGGTCGCGGCGGAAATGATACCCTCACTCTCCTGATTACGCTTACCATCGAGTTCAATTCCAAGAAAGCCCAGCCCTTCACAGATGCGGGATCGAGCCACCGGGCAATTCTCACCGATACCTCCTGCAAATACCAGCGTGTCCAGTCCGCCGAGAGCCGCAGCAAAAGCTCCGATCCACTTCTTCGCCTGATAACAAAATAGTGCGACGGCTTCCGCCGACCGAACGTCGTCTGTTTCCATTGCGAGCAAATCCCGCATGTCGGAACTGGTTTCGGAAATGCCGAGAAGACCGGAACCGTGATTGATGACCTCATTGAACTGTTTGGGTGTGAGATGCTCTGACTTCATCATGTACCACGCGACGCCCGGATCCAAATCACCAGGCCGTGTCCCCATCATCAACCCTCCGGCAGGTGTGAAGCCCATGCTGGTGTCGATACTCTTGCCTTCGAGGACGGCAGCCATACTGGCCCCACTACCCAGATGAGCCAGAATAACCCGGCGCAGCGCCTCTTTCGTGTCTGCGACACGCGCGAGTTCTTCGATGAGATACGCATAGGACAAACCGTGGAACCCATATCGTCGGATTCCCTTTGCGTCGAACCGGCGGGGAATCGGGAGCAATTTTGCGACACGGGGCATTGTGCAATGAAACGCCGTATCAAAACAAGCCACTTGAAGCATGCTGGGATACCGTTGCCTTAACACCTCGATCAATTCAACCTCTGCAGGCATATGATCCGTATCGAACGAGATGAAGCGATGGAGTTCATTCAGCAGTTCCTGTGTTACTCGCTCGGGATCGGTGTGTGTCATGCCAAAGACTACCCGGTGTCCCACGCCTTTGATCGAGGAGAAATCAATCTGATCTTCGAGCCAATCAATCAACGAATTTGACACCGATCTGGTGTCAGAAGTTTCAAGAACGAGACTGCCTTTCTTCTTTCCTGCTGAGTCGCCAAACGTTAGTTTCGTTCCTGGCAAACCGATACGGTCAACGCTTCCCTGAAGACGTTGTTCCAGCCGTTCGCCTGTTTGATACAATGCAAACTTGATGCTCGACGAGCCGGCGTTGATCGTCAGGATGTCGGGGTTAGCGAGTTTCATCGACGACTCTTTCGATATCCGGCAATCCGAACGCAGCAAGTTTCGCACTTGTGGATCTGAAGTCCTTATGGAGTATGCTGCGAATGCCTAATCCTTCCGCGATTTGGACAAACATTGGGGTGTTTTCGATATAGACGACGTGGCCGCCTGGCACGTGGGCGATATCCAGGGCAAGCCGGAAGATATCCGGATCGGGCTTGCACATATGGACAAAGCAGGAGGAAATAAAGAAATCCACAAGCCGGCCCAGCATGAATTTCCGAACCCGATACGCATTCAGTTCGCGCGCCTCATTGCTGAGCACCCCGATCGTGAGCCCATACCTGATCTTCAGTCGTGTCATCAGGTCGATCATCTCCGGAAAGGGTTTCGACTGTTCGAACATGAAACGACGGAACTGAGCGCGCGTGAAGTCGCGCTCTTTGTAAAAGACAACCATGTCCATATACTCATGCAGCGAGAGCTTTCCCTGCTGGTAGGTGTCAAAGGTCAGTTTGTGCCGATTTTCCATTTCGCCCAACTCCAGCTTAAACTTCGTCGCCGCCCGCTTCCGGGCGTGATGATCCCACCCGTCTGTCAGCAGGACACCGCCGATATCCAGGAACAGCGTCGTAATCTCTCCTGAGTGCTTCATTCTCGCTCCCGAGTGCGCGTTCTTACGCTGGCTTCGCTCCCAATTCCTGCAGCGTGCGCAGGAACGTTATGACATCCTCCCTGCTTAGCATGCCGATGACTTTGTGATCACGGGTGACGGGCAGCTGGTTGACTCCATCGCGGTCCATCTCCTGAAGTGCGGCCCACAGTTCCGCGTCGGGATCGACGTGTTTGAGCTCTTCCCAAGGAAGCATGACCTGAGAGGCGCTCGTCGTCACCCATTCGCTTCGCGGGACTCCCTTGATCCGGTGCAATGTCATCAGACCAAGGGTGTCGTCTCCGCGGTTGACGAGAAAACAACGTTGCCCGCTGGTGAGGATATGATTGTCCACCAGCTCCTGGAGCGTCAGAGACCCCGAAACGGAGGCGCATTGAGTATTCATGGCCTGCGAGACTCGGTGGCCCACAAGCAGACCCTGAAACATCACCTGGTGCACCTGGGCGGACGCCGCGTTGTCGAGGAACCAACCGATGAACGCAATCCAAAGCCCTCCGCCAAAGTTTCCGCTGAATATCTGCCAGACGCCCACGATGATAAACAGAAAAGCAAAGAACCGGCCGACGTTTGCTGCGATGAGGGTCGCCCGGCGCATGTTTCTCGTCGAGGCCCATACGATGGCCCGGAACACGCGACCGCCGTCGAGGGGATAGCCGGGAATGAGGTTGAACAGCACCAGGGCCGCGTTGATGTAGGCAAGGTATTTAACCAGACCCAGGAGGGGTTCGATGCCGGCAACCAGCGGCTCCATCGCGTAGAATATGATCGCAAGGACCAGACTCACGAGCGGACCGGCAATCGCGATAAGAAACTCCGCAATGGCGCTGGGCGGCTCCGACCCGATCTGTGCGACACCCCCGAAGAGGAAAAGCGTAATGCTGCGCACAGGAATCTTATACCGCAGAGCAACAACAGAATGCCCGAGTTCATGGAGGAGCACACTCACAAAGAGCATGATCGCAGTCGCCGCTCCCACGACCCAGTACAGGATCGGCGACCAGTCCTTGAACTCAGCGGGATAATAACTACCCGCCAGCATCCAGGTGAGCAGCCCGAAGATCACAAACCAGGAGTAATCCAAACCAATCGGGATCCCGAGAATCTTACCTAAAGGGATATTGTGTCGCGTGATGAGCGTTTTCCCTGAAGTCATTCTTGTTTTCCGGACTCGCTTTCTTTCCCTTTGTTTGTCTGCTCCTGGCCTAATCCCATGGTCAGGGCCGTCAACCCGGCCATACCTCCCAGTTGCATCGTTTCCACGACCGTGCTGGGTACAATGACAATCGTGGCGTTCTCCTTCAAACCCTCATAGAGCATGTTCATCGCCCTTAAGTGAAGAGCGACAGGATTATTGATGTAGGTCTTGGCCGCTTCCCCGAATTTCTCCGCCACCTGTCGTTCCGAATCTCCCAGAATCACACGAGCCTGACGCTCTCTTTCAGCCTGGGCCTGCATCGACATCGCATCCTCCAAAGCTGATGGGATGAGTACATCCTTGACTTCCACAGAAATGACATTAATGCCCCATGGCTCGGTGCGCTCATCAATGATCTTCTGCAGGAGGTCGCTGATTTTGTCCCTCCCTTCCAGCATATCGGATAGCATGGTCTTGCCAATGACATCACGCAGAGCCGTCTGGGAGGCCCAACTTATGGCACTTTGATAGTCGGCCACGTCCAGGGCTGCCTTCTTGGGGTCCAGGACTTTCCAGAAGAGCACGGCATCGACATCCACCGGGACGGTGTCTTTCGTAAGGGTTTTTTCTGCCTTGAAGCCGGTCGTGATGACGCGGGTGTCGATCCAGTAGGGAATCGCATCGATGACCGGAATAATGAAAAACAGTCCCGGTCCCTTCAGGGAGCGGAACTTGCCTAACCGCAATATCACTGCCTTATCCCACTGATCCGCAACCTTGGTTGCGAGAGATACAACGAAGGCGACAACAAAAGCAATGACACCAATCCATGTGCTTACCATGTTCCCCGTGACTGCATACGTCATAAATGCTGCAGCCACGCCGATGCCAAAGATCACGATGAAAACCATTGCTGCAAAAGAGCTGCTTTTTCTCATTGTGGTTACCTCCATTTAAAGAATTTTTATCGTTGCCACAGGATGCGTGCGTCCTCCAGCGGGATCGCAACACCGTCGCAGTACGGTATCAGTCGGACCGTATAGTCCGCTGGCGGCCGTACCGCAGACACAGCCGCGCTATAAACGTATCCACCCGATGCGCCGTTCATCCGGCGGACGATCTTCATCTCCTGCCGCACAGGAACGCCCCCGCTCACTCCATCAGCATAGAGCTCGACTTGCACCGCGTTCGGCTCGAGGTCGTTCAAATAGACTTCCATCTCAACATGATGCCTCTCCGCGTCACTCGTAATCTTCACTTTGCCGAAGCATAGCGTGGCCCATTTCTGTTCCAGACTGTGCTGCCAATGGACAATTTGCCCTCCGATTGCGCCTTTGTTGGCACTGCGCAAATGGTAGGCAGCAGCAGCCGGGAGGTAGTGCTGGTCCGTGTATTCGCGAACCGCGCGGTTGGCGGAGAAACGCGGTGTCAACTGCGCCATGCTTTCCCGCATCCGCTTGACCCATGCAGAGGGAAAGCCGTTCGCGTCCCGGGCATAAAACTCCGGGATCACCTCCCGCTCGAGCAGGCCGTAGAGGGCGTCGGCTTCGATCGCGTCCCATGCCGGATCCTCGCCATGCTCCCGGCCGTCCCCCAACGCCCATCCCACCTCAGGGCTGTACGCCTCGGCCCACCAGCCGTCCAGTTCCGAAAGATTGATGCCTCCATTGACGAGCACCTTCATGCCGCTCGTTCCACACGCCTCCCAGGGCCGCCGGGGCGTATTTATCCAGACGTCCACCCCATGCACAAGCTGCTCTGTCAGCAACATGTCGTAGTCGCTCAGGAAGATGATGTGGGGGCGGGTCTCCGGCCGGCGGATGAATTGTATCCATTCATGGATCAACGCCTGCCCCGCACCGTCTTCCGGATGGGCCTTGCCGGCGATGATGAGTTGCACCGGGCGGTGGGGAATGGTCAACAGACGAAGCAGCCGCTCCGGGTCGTGCAGGAGGAGGTTCGGTCTCTTGTAGGTGGCGAACCGGCGTGCAAAGCCCAATGTCAATGCGCTGGGATCAAAGAGATGTTTCACCTCCTCAACCATCCCGGGCGATGCGCCTGATGCGGTCAGTTGCCGTGATAATTGTTCACGGGCGTATTCAACAAGAATCTCGCTGCCGGCGATACGAAATTGCCAGAGCCTGGCGTCGGAGACGCGGCGAATGTCCTGTCCCAGGGTTTTCATCGTCCCCAGCCAGCGGTCCTTTCCGCAGGCTTCTGTCCACAGATCATCGGCCGGAGCCGAGTCCCAGGTGGGCATGTGGACTCCATTGGTCACTTGTCCGACAGGCACTTCGTCCGCCGGCCAATGAGGAAACAGAGGCTCAAAGAGGTGTCGGCTCACCTTCCCGTGCAAACGACTCACGCCATTGATCGCCCCGCTTCCCCGGATAGCCAGATATGCCATGTTAAAACTTTCCGATGAGTCGTCCGGGTTTTGACGGCCCAGGGCCAGCAAGTCTTGGAGTTTTATGCCGAGTTTCTTCTCGGCATAACCACCGAGGTATTGCTCGATGAGGGCCGGAGCGAACCGGTCAAAGCCGGCGGCCACCGCCGTGTGTGTTGTGAAGAGGTTTCCCGCGCGTGTGACGGTCAGCGCGGCCTCGAAGGGCTGTCCGGTCTCCTCCATGAAACAACAGGCGCGTTCCAGCACGGCAAATGCCGCATGCCCTTCATTGAGATGACAGACTTCCGGCTTCATGCCAAGCGCACCAAGCAGCCGCCATCCGCCGATCCCCAGGAGCAGTTCCTGCTTGAGGCGCAGCTCCGGCCCGCCGCCGTACAGCTCGCTGGTAATCCCCCGATGAGCGGGATAGTTCGCCGCATCATTGCTGTCCAGCAGGTAAAGCTTTGCTCTGCCGACCTGCACCTGCCAGGCGCGCAGCCAGACCGAGTAACCGGGGAAGGCGATCTCCAAACGCAGCCACTCGCCGTTCGCCTGGCGCAAAGGAGTGATCGGCAACTGTCCCGGGTCGTTATACGGGAAGAGGGCCTGTTGCATTCCGTCCTTGTCGATCACCTGGCGAAAATAGCCCTGCTGGTAGAGCAGTCCCACGGCGACCACCGGCACTCCCAAATCGCTTGCTGCTTTGAGTTGATCGCCGGCCACATTGCCAAGCCCGCCCGAATAGATCGGCAGGGCTTCGCTCAACATGAATTCCATGCTGAAATACGCGACACAGGTCAGGGGGCCGTGCGAATGATTCTGCTGAAACCACGCGGGGGTCTCCGCCGTACGCTTCCGGGTCTGCAGCAGGTCGTCAACGTCCTTGCGAAAGACGGGCTCGGCCAAGACACGCTTAATCTGGTCGCGCGAGACCGTCTGCAGGACGACCCAGGGGTTATGCGTAATTTCCCACAGTCCGGGATCAAGCTGGCGCCACACTTTGTCGGTGGCATGATTCCACGACCAGCGCATATCAAGGGCAAGCTCGGACAGTGAATCAAAACCATCGATTTCGGCAGGCAAAGAACTCCTGGCCGGGCTCCCGGTGCGCGAATGAGCGTTCATGATCTTGCCTTCATCCGCTTAAGGATGTCAAACGCAGCTACCGTCGCCAATTCAGGAACCGTGCTGGACTCCAAGGCTTTCGTCAGACTTACGAGCAAATCATTGAATCCAACCTCGTTCTGATTCCGAAAAACATGGTGCGCTCCCTGGCGCAACGAACCGGAGTCCGATCCGCTTTTGATCAACACGCGTAGTAACGGCGGCCAGGCGGCCTTTTTGAACTTTCTCAATGCTTCAGCAGCCAACCAAGCCACGTCGTGGTCGCTGTCTTCGAGTGCTTTCACCAACCGTGGTATTGCTCTGGTATCGCCGATCGCGCCGAGTGCCTTGGCTGCTTCCCAGCGAACGTGATCCAACCTGGAATTCTGCAATGTCCGGTTGAGGGAAGAGACGGCGGGTTTACCCAGAGCCACCAACGATTTTCTTGCTTTCTGGCGAGTCAAACCGTCCTTGCTTGCAAGCATATCTATTAATGATTCCATACTTGCGGTGGTCCGTTTTTGCCTGCTCATGCATTTTCCTCCGAAGGATTTGGCGCGACGCCGCCCCGCCAGAGCAGTTCGCCGCGGGGCGGCTGAATCAACTGTGCCGGCATGGTCTATCCTCACGTGATGCAATTTTGTCTCAGAGCCACCAAAGCACCAAGGCAACCCAGAAAATCCCAATGAAAAACACCATCCACACCAAGTCGCCGCCCCACCTCCAAGACTGATCGTGAGAGATTGCGGAACCGCCGTTGGCGGTTGCCTTGAGCCCGCGGCGTCGCTGGATATATCTCGGGTATGGTGCTCCCCATCGACGATAGCCCGAACCGTAGCCGATCGGAATCACGAAAAATAGTAACATGAATATCATCCACCAGAACAACCATGAGTTCATCATGAGCGTCTCCCATAGAAAGTGATTATTCACTTACAGAAGATTGAGGTAAAACAGCCGTTTACCGGGCGGACCCCTTACAAATGCCTGCGTGCGATCTACGTGCACAAATCTCTTCTAGTATGGATTCATCTGAATTTGCCAACCAGTGCATACGTGGTACAGAATTCATAACCAACCCCCGCCAAAACCCGCCCGCCTCAAACCGTTCGCGATGTAAGGGCAGTCTCGCATCAATCGCCACAACAAGCCGGTTCGATAGTTTTCGATCATGAGAACAATAGGTCCTTGATTGAGCCCGTAATGCCATGGGGATACCCAGCCATAGGGATTGCTGGATTTTAACGGGTAGGTCGGGTTGAAGGTTGCCTTAAATCCGTAGGGGTTGAGCTCTGTTAATTTGACCTGGTTAACATAATAGTCTATCGCAGGGAGGACGATCTCGGGAGCAAATGGCAGCGAGGTCACCACCGCCCACGGCGCGACGGTGCCGTCGTCGGGCCCATACGGCACGCCTCGTCCCAAGTAATCGAAGAATTGACGCTCGATGCCGCTCACTTTGATCGTGTTAGGGCCGGGGCCATCGCTTGCGGTTATTCCCCAGCAATGGCGGCCATAGCCGACGAACTTGAGCGGGTTGCCAATCGCGTACTGTTGTTGCACATACGTAGCGCGACGGCTATTCTCGAAATAGTCGATGCCCTTGACGCGCATGAACGAGTCCTGAATGCCGCGAAAATCAATCCAGATATGCGAGAGCTGGTGCGTGAACAACGGCCCGGCGTAGAGATATTCATATCCATAGCTTTGCTCCCACCGGTAAGTCGAAGTCCACGCGGCGTAGCAGCTCTCCGCGAGCGGATGAACGGGCGAACCCAGTCCCAGGACGTAGAGCAGCATCGCCTCATCGTAGCCTTCCCAACGGTACTTGAGAAATCCGCTCTCGGGCTTCCAACCGTGAGTGACCATCGAGCCACGGTTTTGCGCCCATTGCCAATCCGCTCTGCGATAGAGATTGTCTGCCAGGGTGCGGATTTCCCGTTCGTCGACGCCCTCTGCGTCAAAATAGATTCCCGCCGTCAACGCACCCGCAAGCAGAAAAGCGCTGTCTATTGTTGAGAGCTCGCATTGCCAGGCGCGCCGGCCGGTCCGCATGTCGAGAAAGTGATAATAGAGACCCTTGTAGCCTGTGGCGTCGGGTTCGGGGCCTTGCGGGCTGTTCCAGAAAAAACGAAGCGTGGCCAGTGTTCGCTCTACCGCCGCAGCGCGCGGCATAAACCCGCGCTCGACAGCCACCGGGTAAGTCGCCAACGCAAAGCCGGTTGCAGCTATACTGGCAGGCCAATTCGCTGCAGTTTTGTCAATAACCAGCCCGTTGTCGAGATTGGCCTCATGCAGAAAGTAGCTGAATGATTCGCGCTGAAGCATTTCCAGCTCAGCGTCGGTGGCGGCGTGAGATAGTGAAGCGACGTCAAGAGCTTTCTTCGGTACGATCATGTCTTCATCTCGGCATTTCCCGGCGACGCCGCTCCTGCGAGAGCATCGTTGACAATCATCTGGGCGTCCTCCAGGATACGGCGCAGATGATCCGCTCCATTGAAGCTTTCCGCATAGATCTTGTAGATGTCTTCAGTCCCTGATGGACGCGCCGCGAACCATCCGTTCTCTGCCAGCACCTTCAACCCGCCGATCGGAGCGCCGTTGCCCGGAGCGTGGGTGAGGACAGTCTGGATCTTTTCACCCGCCAGATCGGTGAGCGTAACCTGCCGGGGTGAGAGCTTCCCCAACAATATTTTTTGATCCGGAGTGGCCGGCGCCTCAACGCGGTCATAGACAGGCTCACCGAACTCACGAGTGAGTTCGCGGTAGATCTCCCCGGGATCGCGCCCCATCCGGGCCGTGATCTCCGCTGCGAGCAATGCCGGGACAATTCCATCTTTGTCCGTCGTCCAGACGGTGCCATCCAGGCGAGAAAAGGATGCCCCTGCACTCTCTTCGCCGCCGAAACAAAGCGTGCCGTCGAGCAAGCCATCAACGAACCACTTGAAGCCAACCGGCACCTCGTAAAGCTTCCGCCCGAGTTTCGCGGTGACACGATCAATCATCTGGCTGCTTACCAGTGTTTTACCGACCGCAGCTTCCTTGCGCCACTTCGGCCGGTGTTGGAAGAGGTAAGATATCGCGACGGAAAGGTAATGGTTCGGCGGCAGCAACCCCGAACTCCGGGTGACGATGCCGTGCCGGTCATGGTCCGTGTCGCAGGCGAAAGAGAGATCAAAGCGATCCTTCATCCCTATCAATCGCTGCATCGCGTAGGGCGAGGACGGGTCCATGCGGATCTGGCCGTCCCAGTCCACGGTCATGAAACGGAATGTCGGATCGACTGCCTCGTTCACAACCGTGAGGTTCAACCCGTACTGCTCGGCGATTCGACCCCAGTAGTGGACGCCGGCACCTCCGAGAGGATCAACGCCCATGCTAAGCTTCGAACCGCGGATGACGTCCATTTCAACCACGTTGCCGAGATCGGCAATGTAGGGGCCAAGATAGTCGTACAAGTGCGTCGTGGGCGCGCGAAGCGCTTTCTCGAAAGGAATCCTCTTCAAGCCCAGAGGACCATTCTCGAGAAACTCGTTTGCCTTTGCCTCGATCCAGCCGGTGACGGCGGATTCCGCCGGCCCGCCGTTGGGGGGATTGTACTTGAACCCACCGTCCTGCGGCGGATTGTGTGACGGCGTGATGACAATACCGTCGGCAAGCCCGGTCTTCCTCGCGCGATTGTACGTCAGGATCGCATGAGAAATCACAGGGGTCGGCGTATATTCGTCCCCTGCTGCGATCATCACATCCACTTCATTTGCTGCAAGCACCTCAAGCGCGGTCGCGCAAGCCGGGACCGACAGCGCGTGTGTATCGATTCCCAGAAACAGCGGGCCATCAATCCCCTTCCGCCTTCGATACAGGCAGATCGCCTGCGTGATCGCGAGTATATGACCTTCATTGAAAGACCTGTTGAAGGCCGTACCGCGATGGCCGGAGGTGCCAAAGGAAACCCGTTGCCCCGGCACGGAAGGATCAGGCGCCTCCACATAGTATGCCGTGGCGAGTCTGGGAACGTTCACCAACATCCATTCTTCGGCAGGCTTTCCAGCAAGAGGACTCACTTTCATGTCACTCCTCACGGGTAGCGTTACGACACATCCTCACTTATCGGCTGTCTGTCGACACAATCGGTCACGTTATGACCGGCCGAGCGCAAAATGGTGACCACATTTCCATTTCCACCCAACCTCCGTGGTCATCGGCGACTTCGACCACTTTAGAATCACGCCGCTCCAATTGCCATTGATTCATTCGCGATGCTCATCAAGAGAGAAGAGAATAGCTCGGAAGGCCTCTGATTGCAGGCACGTGAAGGTGGAGTGCAGCCACATCGCCTGCATGCCAAGGCCACCGGTGTAATTTCAGATCAGGAGGGTCGCGTTAAGCTTGTACAACTCCACTGAGCGTGGAGAAGCGC
>Ga0182010_10000831_pt1 | contig 17218 bp, 11 predicted proteins | sample 611E1MmetaG_FD_120488 | JGI IMG/M metagenome (GOLD analysis project Ga0182010, IMG submission 120488) | Permafrost microbial communities from Stordalen Mire, Sweden - 611E1M metaG | ecosystem: Environmental > Terrestrial > Soil > Wetlands > Permafrost | place: Sweden: Stordalen | collected...
ATTCGGCACACAAGGGTTGTTCCAAACCAGGCGAGGCAACCGCGAACCAGTGCAGTTCGCCGGGAATCTGCGACGATTTCTTGCTGAGCGGGCGCGTGGGCTTGCGCTCGCCGATGCTTGGCATGGTCGCGGGCCGGCCGGCAAAGCGCAAGTGGGCCAGGATTTCGATGGTCCCGCTGCCGCCAGCCACCGGCGAATCCACGAATCCCAGTAGCTCGAAGCCCAGTCGCTCGGCCTTGGCGCGAAAGCTTTCGACCGCGCGCTTGCGCAGTTCCACAGCGTCGACCTTGCCATGCTTCACCAGGTGGCTGGGCAATTCGAACTGTGGCTTGACCAGAACGACACCCTGCGCGCCCGGGCGCAGGCGAAAGGCCAGCCCGCGCAACATGCTTCGCGCGGCCACGAAGCTGACGTCCACGGTGAAAAAATCGAAAGGTCCGGGCGCCACATCCAACGACAAGGTTTTGAAGTCGGTGCGCTCCAAGCTGGTCACGCGCCGGTCGCACGCCAGGTGGGCGAGGAGTTGCCCATGTCCCACGTCAATTGCGGTCACATGGCGAGCGCCCTGTTCGAACAGCACGGCGACGAACCCGCCGGTGGACGCGCCCAGGTCGAGAGCGTCGGCTCCGCGCACGGCCGCGGCCAGCTTGAAGTGCGCGAACGCGGCTTCCAGTTTGCGTCCGCCGCGCGTGTGGTCACCTGTCATGGGCCAACCAATCTACGTGCTTTCACGCCTGAAACCACTTTTCCGGCGCGAGGCCCGGTGTCCGCGTCGGCTGACGAGGCCTCGCTTGCGGCGGCCTGATCTACGCGGCCCTACGGCGCGGTCTGGATGGTCTCGTTGGGCAACAGGGCAGCGATCATCGCGGCGCCCGCTGTCTGCTGATCAGCGGTGAGGGTCAGGGGATTGGCATCGGTCAGCGAAAGCCCGGTCAGCTTGCCGGCGCCGGCGCTGTAAACAGGTCAAACCCGAGGTATGCTTGCGCTGATGCCCGAGGGTGACGAGCGCCCCAGCCAGCCCAGCCAGCTCCACGATGCGGAGATCGCGCCGGAGCGTAGGCCCTTGGCCGAGGTCCTCGAGCGCCTGCCCAGCCAGCCCGGCGTCTATCTAATGAAGGATCGTCGCGGCAAGATGCTGTACATCGGCAAGGCCGCCAATCTGCGCAACCGCGTGCGCCAGTACTTCCAGCCTGCCTCGGGCGACACGCGAGACTTCGTGCCTTTGCTGGAGAGCGTGGTGGCAGACATCGAGACGATGGTGACCAGCAACGAGAAAGAGGCGTTGCTGCTCGAGAACACTCTCATCAAGCGCCACCAACCTCGCTTCAACGTCAAGCTGACCGACGACAAGAACTTCCTGTCGCTGCGCCTGGATCCGCGGGTCGAGTGGCCGCGCCTCGAGATCGTGCGGCGCATGACGGACGACGGTGCGTGGTACTTCGGACCCTACCACTCGGCCAGCGCGTGCCGGGAGGCCCTGCGCGTGGTCAATCGCCACTTCCGGCTGCGCACCTGCACCAATCACGTCTTGCACCACCGCAGCCGTCCCTGCCTGCAGTGCCAGATCAACCGTTGTCTCGGCCCTTGTTGTGTGCCGGTTTCCCAGGACGACTACGCCGAGCAAGTGCGCGACGTGCGCTTGTTTCTCGAGGGCAAGAACGACGAGCTGCTGGCCGGGCTGCGCGCGCGCATGCAGGAGGCTGGCCGACAAACCCAGTTCGAGCGCGCGAGCATCGTGCGCGACCAGATCCAGGCGCTGGATACTGTCCTGCAGTCACAGCGGGTGGTGTCGGCCGATCCGCTGGACCAGGACGTGATCGGCTTTTACCGTGAAGGCATGGCGCTTGAGGTGGTGGTCCTGTCCGTGCGGCAAGGCAAGATGATCGGGAGTCGCGCCTTTTCCTTTGCCCGCCAGGAGTTCCCCGACGCTGAGATCCTGTCGAGCTTTCTCGGGTTGCACTACGACCTGGTGCCCATGCCGCCCGACGAGGTTCTCTTGCCTTTCGCCATCGCCGACCCTGATCTCAAGGCCGAATGGCTGAGCGAGAAGCGCGGCAAGCGGGTTCAGATCCTAGTGCCGGTTCGCGGGCCGAGACATGATCTGGTCGAGCTGGCGCACAAGAACGCGGCCGCCAGCTTCGCCAGTCGGCGCAACGTGCGCGATGACGCCGAGGCCACCTTGGGCCGGCTACAGCGGAGATTGGGGCTGGCAAGACTTCCGCGCGTGATCGAGTGCTACGACATCTCGCACATTCAGGGCGCCGAGACGGTTGCCTCGCTGGTCGTGTTTGTGGATGCCCAGCCGGATAAATCGCGTTACCGCACCTACAAGATCCGGCAGGCCGAAAGCCCGGACGATTTTGCCTGCATGTACGAGGTGCTGTCGCGCCGATTCCGCCGCGCGCGCGAGAGCGCGGAGTCGGAGGCCAGTCTGGACACTTGGCGACTTCCCGATCTGCTGGTGGTGGATGGCGGCAAGGGACAACTGGGTGTCGCACTGGCAGCGGCACGCGACACGGGCATCGATGTGCGGCCCGGCGCTGGTCTGCCCATCATTGCGCTGGCCAAAGAGCGCGACACGAGCGCGCCGGTTCCGCCGCGCACAGATGCGGCTGACGAAAAACCCGCCGCGGGCAAGCCGGTCGAGCAACATCCTGACCGCGTGTTCTTGCCGCAAGCCAAGGACGCGATCCCTATTCGGGCCAACAGCGCGGAGATGTTTGTCCTGCAGCGCTTGCGCGACGAGGCCCATCGTTTCGCCGTGACTTTTCACCGCAGGCAGCGCAAGAAACGCACCCTGCATTCCGAGCTGTCCCGGGTTCCCGGCATCGGACCCGCGCGCCAGCGCGATCTGCTGCGCCACTTCGGCAGTCTGAAGAAGGTCCAGCAAGCCTCGCTAGCGGATCTGCTGGCAGTGCCCGGCCTCACCCGCAAGGCTGCTAGCGCGGTCTACGACTACTTCGCCGCCCACGCGTAGGGGGACCTGTGTTCGCCCACTATCTCGGCGTTCACACCAAGAACTAGTTAGCCGAATCCTTCGAGGTAGGTTGTCGTGGAAGACGGCGTCAGGGCGATCTGGGCGGAGAGCGGCTGCAGAGCTGGGGGAACTTGTCCGATGCGTGGAGCTACGATTTCCAGTCGGCGATGGTCCGACGAAGCGAGCCAATCCTGAAGGATGTCGTTGACCTCGGCATCGTCCATGCTGCAGCCGATGGCGACCAACTGGTCCACTTGGCCCAGGCTGGCGCGGAAGTACTCCAAGAAGCGTCGTTGCATGAGTTGCGGATAGGGATCGGTGAGGCGGGCGGCACTCGCCAGCAGGGTGCGGCGAAGAACCTGACGCTCACCGTTCTGGTCGATGAATGGGATCTGGTTGGTCACGGACAGGGGGTCTGGGCAAAGGCCGGGATCCAGAAGTCCTTCATTGGCGATCTGCAGGGCATCGATGATGGAGTCGAAATTCTGTGCTGCGGGCTTCAGCTTGAGCAGGTCTTGGCTGTCTCCGAAGGCGAAGACGTCAAGCGCGCCGTGAATCTTCAGCAGGTTGATGCCCGGGGTACCCGCCGGAAAGAAGGGCAGGGCGGCGTTGGCCAGCTCAGCCTCGCCCAGCAGATTCGCTTGCAGCTCAGCGACGATGGTACCCGGGCCTCTGCGACAGGGTATGGTGATTGTGCGCGACGAGAACCCGCAATTGACCGGAATGTCGAAGTGGGCAGCCAGGCATTCCACCAGGACATCGTGATTCACGGAAAAGATCCAGAGCGGCGCGTTTTCCCTGACCAGGGGCACGATGCCTGCGAAGTAGGGAAGTCCGTCCTGAAAGACGTTCCGGTGCGCCACTTGACGGCGGTAGAGCGCGAGCGACACGACCTGGGCGAGCCAGGCGTACAGGCTGTAATAGCTCGGGCCACGCGCGTCGCCTGCGCCTGCGATGTATTGGGCTTCCCATTGGCGTAGCAGCGACTCGTAGTCAAAGTCAGAGGATTCCAACACCCTCACCAGGTCTTCGATGACCTGGTCGGGATGACCGAAGCCTCGGGCGCGCCAGGCAGAATTGATCTTGCTCAGCGAGGTCGGGGTCAGCCAAGCGACGATCTCAGCGTTCAGCTCGCTGCGCAGGGGCATCCCCAGCTCGCGTGATGCGCCAGCGCCAAGAAGAAGTGCGGTCAACACTGGTCAGCGTCTCCAGGTATTTGCGATCGAACGCCGTCTCGTGCCTGCCGCCAGGATATGCCAACCCGGTTCGCGGTGCTCAGGTTTTTGCAGGTGGACTCAAGCGGCCAGCGCGCGCCAGGAGGAACCCGACCAGACCGCCGCCAAAGTGCGCGTACATGTCGATGCCAGGCAGAAACGAGAGGGCCACGTTGATGACCAAAACCAGCAGCAGCCGCTGGCGCAAGCCGCGTGCGATCAGCCGGGGCAGCACCCGCTGCCGGCCGAGCACGAGGGCAAGCGTGGCACCCATCAGGCCCCAGATCGCGCCCGAAGCCCCCACGCTGTACGACGGCGGCCCGCCCATGGCCACGCGCAGGGCGCCTGCCAGCGCGGTGGCAATTCCGCCGCCGATGGCCGATGCGCAGTAGATCAGCAGGTAGCGCCGCCATCCCAGCAACGCTTCGAGAAAACCGCCCAGGCTGTACAGCGCGAGCATGTTGACCAGCAGGTGGGTGGTGTTGGCGTGCAAGAAGGCATAGGTGAAGACGCGCCAGAGTTCTCCCTGCCAGACCTCGCGCGAGCCGTCACTGAGCCAAGTCTTGATGGCTTGGCCTTGCGAGCCCGAGCCGTCCAACAAGGCGAAGGTGAGAAAGCAGACCGCCACCAAGGCAAAGGTGGCGCGAGGAAAACGCTTGGCCACGGCCTGGGCAAAGCTGGCCGCCTCGGCGCGCTCACGCCGGCTGCGAGCGATGAGATCAGGGACCTCATCCGGGGTCAGAGCCTGGGCTTGACCGAGCCGCTCGGCAGCCGACTCCAGGGCTGCCAGCCGCCGTCCCGCCACACGCAGCAGCCGCCCGTCGTCGGTGAGTTGGTACACACCAAGGTGGTTTTGGTTCGGCGCTGCGCGGTCTGCCTCTGCCAATATCGCCTGCGCCTCAGCGCCTCCGCCCACTGCGACCAGGAAGAGCAAACCGGCCTGATGCGCCTGCAAAATGCGGTCCACGGCGGCGCGAAAATCTGCGGGACTGGAGCCGGCATGCTCAAGCACAACCAAGCCTTTACCTTCGTCAGGCCACTCAAGCACGGCCAAGCGATCCTGGACTGCCACCAAGTGGGCTCGATCAGCGGCGCGCCCGGCGCCCGGCTTGGCAAGCACGGCGAGCAGACGGTCACGCAGGTTCGCAGGGGTGACTGGCAGGTTTGGGTCCAAAGTGGTGCAAGTGTAGTACCGCCTCGCGAGAATGCCCCGTTCATCGCCCAGGTTCGCCCGTTGCTTGAGTCCGCTCGCCCCAAGCGTGCGCGCGCGGGCGTCGCTCACTACCGGGAAGCCCGAGACAAAGCGAACTGGCTCCGGTGGGGGCTCGTCAGAGAACAGATGCTACGAGTTGGGCGACGAGGCGCCCGGCAGGCGAGGCGCGAGGAGGAGGAATACTCGACGTATTGCGACGACGAGCAACGACGCCAGCCGGGATGGATCGCCGTCCAAATCGTTGCAGATATTCTCTGACGAGCCCTAAGCTACCGCCGGCGCCGCCGGCAGACCAAGCCGGCGAGGACGAGGCCGAACAGGGTCAGAAGAAAGTGGTTGCGGGACTTGGACGTGGTTTTCGTCACGGAGCAAAGGGAATCGGAAGTAGACGGGACGTACTCGGTCGCGCGGTAGTCGCTCGGGCTGGCCAGCGTCAGGCCCACATCCTCCGTCGATCCCGAGGAGAAGGTCAGGGTCAACCGGGTCAGGCGATCACCGGCCTCGGCCAGGCCCGCCAACGAGGAAACGTCGCCGGCCTGAATGGCGCCCGAGTAGCCCAGCACGTGGTCGTAGGCCGTGTCCGAAAACACCAATTGCGTGTCACCTTGGGTAATCCCGAAAATCCTCCAAGCGAACTGATACGAGGTGGAGCTCCCCATGGTGGCGCCCGCGGTCGCCATGCGCGAAGGGACAACCGGCGTCGCGGTGGCAAAGGAAAAGGCGACCGGGCCCAAGGCGGTGCACAGTGTTCCGCCGTCGGGCGCGACCCCTTGGCTGATCCTGAATGCCAGGAAGTACCAGCCTTTCTGCACGTAGTACGAGAACACGCTGGAAGCCGTGGTGGAATAGGGATAGCCATTGGCGGTCAGCCAATCCGTGAACGAGGACTCGGTATCGGCCTTGAGCTGGACCCAATCGAGAAATCCGACGTTTCCGCTGGCGACAACGCTGGCGCCGTTGTTGGCAGCGCTGCCACCTACCGCCGCGCTCGAAGAGCCGCACCCGAAGCCGCTGGAAGAGCTCTCCTCGACTTTGGTGGGCTCCGATAGGGCAATGGCCGTGGTGAAGGCCTGCTGATCTGACAATGCCGGGTTCTGCGTCAGCATGGATGGGACGGGCAGGATCAAACCGAAATTGCTGGCCGTGCCACAGAAGGTGGGCTGGAACACGTAGGTCTCCACGCCGTCCTTGTAGACCACGATGATGTCCTGTTGCGGACTGACTGCGATGCCTGTGCCGAAACCACCGCCGCAGGGAAAGGCTGAGCGGGCGGCAAGTAGACCCGCGAATCCAGCAACCAGCGCGAGATAGCTTTTCATGGCCGGACCTCCCCATAGACGCAGCGGAAGCCAACGTTGGGCGCCCACAGGTCGGGCAATTCGGCCTTGCGACAGGTGGTGCGCAGCGAGTTTTCCCCGCTCACCCAGCAACCGCCGCGCATGACCTTCAAAGTGCCGCTGGCGGGGCCCCCCGGATCCCGGCCAGGGCTGTGGGCGTAGTAGCTCGCTTCGTACCAGTCCGCGGTCCATTCCCAGACGTTGCCGGCCATGTCGAACGCGCCATACGGGCTTTGCCCTGCCACGCGGCGGCCCACGCGATCCGTGTCGCCCACACAACCGGCGAAATTGGCCTTCGCGCAGTCAGGCGGGCTGTCGCCCCACGGGTAGGTGCGCGGGGCATCGCTTCCGGCCGCGGCGCGCTCCCACTCCGCCTCGCTGGGCAGACGGCCACCGGCAAAGGCGCAGAACTGGACCGCCTGTTTCCAGGAGACATGAATCACGGGATAGTCCGCGAAGCGAGGGTCGTCGAAGTAGTGCCCACGCGCGTTCGAGCTGGCCAGCGAGGGCGGAGCGCAGGTGCCCGCGCTCACACATGCCTGGTAGCGAGCGTTGGTGACCTCGTAACGATCCATGACGAACGCTGAGCCTGCCACGCGGTGAACCGGCTTCTCATCGGCCGCACCGGTTTCGCTTCCCATCAGGAAGGATCCCGCCGGCACGTGCACGGGGCTTGGATCGAGAGCCGGGGCTGGGCAGTCGGCGACATCGTCGACCAAACCGTTGCAGTCGTCATCCTTGAAATTGCAGGTCTCGACCGCGCCAGGGTGGATGGCCGGATCGCGATCGTTGCAGTCGGGCCCGGCGGCGCAGCCGATGCCATACCCGTCGCCATCTTGATCGGTGCAAACCGATTCGCCCCTGCCTGCCAAGGAATTCGCCTTGCTGCCCGAACGCGCGAGCAGCGCGAAGCCGGCGACACCCAGCAAGACCAGCACAACGGACTTGTTTTTCATGGTCCACTACCTCTCTGAAGGGATTTTGCCAGGGAAAGCGTGTGAGTGAAACGAAGACTCGCCATTTCCTGCAGCAACACGCGTGCCATACCGAAACCTCACGGAATCACTCGCCTTGTCTGCCCACCACACGACATGGGCACGACGCCGCTGTCATGGTCAACGAGACACTAGCGATAGATGGCCGAGCCTCCCCTGGCGCTAGGAGGAACAAGCCCACCTTCCCTTGTGCTCTGAATATGTCATTGGCACCACCCTCGCATTCATAGGCAGTGATGACGCATTTCCAGTCTTCTTGTCGCACGTTCTGTACTAGCCCGTCAGTCTCTCTAGCCTGTCGACTATTTCCGCTGCCGCCTTTGGGCGCGCCAGGCTGTGCATTGCCGCGGCCATCGCTTGGCGGCGGCCAGAATCGGCGAGCAGATCGCCTAACAATTGCGCCAGCTCCGTGCCAGTGGAAGCGCGTTGATTGAGCACGATGGCTGCGCCCGCTGCGGCAAAGCGGGCGGCGTTCTTGCTTTGGTGGTCGTCGGCTGCAGTGGGCAGAGGAATCAGAATGGCGGGCCGGCCGGCAATGGCCAGCTCGGCCAGGGTCAGGGCACCGGCACGCGCAATGACCAGGCTGGCTCGACGATACTCGGTCGCCATGTCGTCAATGAAGGGTCGCACCTCGACTCGGTCGGCAGCACCCATGGCTCGATAGCGTTCGCTGCAACGGTCTTTGTCGCTGGGCCCGGTCTGGTGGACCAGAACGGGCAACGATCCGCTTTTTGCCAGCACCTCGACGGCAGCTAGCACCAAATCATTGACCGCGCGAGCGCCCTGGCTGCCACCCACCACCAGAATGCGTGGCGATGCGCTCTGCTCACCGGCGTCAGCCACGGCGGTCAGGGTTGCCACCAGCTTGCTGCGCACGGGATTGCCGATGGTCTCGGTCTTGCGCCCCGGAAAGAATCGTCGGGCTTCGTCAAAGGCGATCATCACAACCCGAACCAGCCGCGCAAGAATCCGATTGGTGATGCCGGGGACGCTGTTTTGTTCCTGGATCGCTGTCGGGTATCGCCAGAGCGCCGCCACCAGTACCATGGGTCCCGAAGCATAGCCGCCCACGCCCAAAACGACGTCAGGACGAAAGCGCCGCAGAATAGCCAACGAGCGAAAGAACGCCTTGGGCAAACGAAACAGGCCGCGCAAGGTCGCGACCATTCCCATTCGCTTGAGGCCACTCACTTCCAGCAGTTCCAGCGCATACCCGGCGGCAGGTACGGTGCGCGCTTCCAATCCGCGCGAGGTTCCCACGAACAAGACTTGGCCGCCGCGCCGGACGACCTCTTCCGCAACCGCGATACCGGGAAAGAGGTGCCCACCGGTCCCGCCGCCAGCAATCAGCAGGCGCATTTCACGACTTGGCCTCGACCACCACCTGCACGTTCGCGCCGTCGCTGCGGCGGTTCTTGCACACGCGCCCGCGGCTCCAGCGCAATGACTGCCAGAACGACATGGGCACGGGCTCGGGGTTGCGCGCTGAAATGTTGGCCAGCACGCCCGCCATGAACAGACTCATGACCAAGGCCGTGCCGCCATAGCTGACAAAGGGCAGCGGCAATCCCTTGGTGGGCAGAAGGCCCAACACCACGCACATGTTGACCAGGGCCTGCAGTCCGAAAAGCAGGGTCACACCAAATGCCAGATAGCAACCAAGGGCGTCGCGTGCTCGCGCGGCCGCGCGCAGGCCGCGCCACACCAGTACGGTGAACCCCAGCAAGACCGCCAGCACGCCGAGCAGGCCCAACTCCTCGCCAATAATGGCCAGAATGAAGTCGGTGTGGGCTTCGGGCAGGAAGAAGAGTTTCTGGTGGCCTTGGCCCAGCCCCTGGCCAAACACGCCTCCCGAGCCAACGCTGATCAGCGATTCGTACAGTTGGTAGCCCGAGTTGCGGCGAAACTGCCAGGGATAGAGAAAAGCCAGAAAGCGCCGCATGCGCCAGGGCTCGCCGGCAATGAACACTTTCCAGCCGATGGGCGCAGCCACCAGCACCGAAAGCAGAATGTAGCTGGTGCGCGTGCCGGCAACGAACAGCAGGCCGAGAGCGGTGACCCCCATGATGACCGCGGTGCCGAGGTCAGGCTGCTTGAGCAGCAGCACCAGGAAGATTCCTGTGATCACCAGGGGCGGCAAGAACCCCATGCGGAAGTCCTTGACCTTCTCCGCCTTGCGCGCGAGCAGCACGGCCAGGTAGAGCGCCAGGGCAAACTTGGCCAATTCCGAAGGTTGGAACGACAGGGCGCCCCAGCGAAACCAGCGCACAGCCCCGTTGATCGCCGGTCCCACCTTCAACACCGCGGCCAGCATGGCCATCGACAAGAACAGCAGGGGATAGGCCAGGCGGCGGTAGAGCGAATAGTCGAACCGCATGCCGATAGCGAAGGCAAGCAGGCCGGCTGCACCGTAGACCGCTTCGCGCTTGAGGAAGTAGGTCCAGTCGCCATAGGTCTTGGCCGCGAAGGCCGCGCCTGCGGAAAACACCATCACCACCCCAAACCCGGTCAAGCCAAGTATCATCGCGACCAGCAAACGATCCGGTCCTTGCGGCAGAGGCCCACCGCGCGCAGGAGTCGTTCGCTTGGGCTCGGCCCATCTGGTCATGCGTTCACGCAGACTCATGCGGATCCCTCCGGCAGCACACCACGCTTTTGGGCGATGAGACTATTGACCGCGGCCCGGAATACCTCGGCGCGATGTTCGTAGTTGCGAAACATGTCGAAGCTTGAGCAGGCCGGTGAGAGCAGCACGGCATCTCCGCTGCGGGCCATGGTCGCCGCCTGCGCCACGGCTTCTTCCATGCTGCCCGCGATCTCCACCGGTAACACCGGCGCCAGGGCTTCGCGCAGCTTGGGCGCGGCCTCGCCGATCAGCACCGCGCCGCGACCGGATTGCTTCATGACTTGGGCCAGCGGCTCATACGAGCCGCCCTTGTCGCGGCCGCCAGCAATCAGGACCACCGGGTGTGGGAAGCGATCGAGCGCCGCCACCACCGCGCCCACGTTGGTGCCCTTGGAATCGTCGTAGAACAGAACCCCGTCCAGTTCGCCCACCAGCTCCATTCGATGCGCCAGGGGTCGGAAGGCCAGCAGGGCATGCCGAGCCTCGGCGGGCAGGGCCCCGGCCAGGCGCCCTGCCACCAGCGCGGCCAAGGCGTTTTCTAGGTTGTGCCGGCCGACCAAGCCCAAAAGGTGGGCGGGATAGTATTCGATGGGTCCTCCAGCGAGACGCACACACAAAGCATCGCTTTCGATCCAGCCCCCGGCGATCAGCGCGCGCCGGGTCGAGATCAACACGCACTGGCTGCGAATCCCCTTGGCTGCCGCTTCGACCAAGGGATCATCGATGTTGATGACCGCGAAGTCCGCCGGGGTTTGCGCGGCAAAGATGCGCGCCTTGGTTGCCGCGTAGGCCTCTAGGGTGCCGTGGCGATCCAGGTGGTCAGGCGAAATGTTGAGCAGGACCGCCACCTGGGGGCGGAATGACTCGACGGTTTCGAGCTGAAAACTCGATACCTCGAGCACGCACACACCGCCCGAATCGCCGGCGGGCGTGCCCACCGCCTCAGCCAAAGGCACGCCCAGATTGCCGCCCACGAAGGTGGGCCGGCCGTTGGCCGAGAGAATGGCGCCACACAAGGTCGTGGTGGTCGACTTGCCATTGGTTCCCGTGATGGCGACGATGGGCGCGTCCACGAACCATGATGCCAGCTCCAGCTCGCCAGTGACTGTGATGCCTCGCTTGCGCGCGGCTTCCACTTCAGGCAAGGACGGCACCCCGGGCGACAATACGACGATGTCGGCGCCCAAAAAGGTTTCCGCGCGATGCCCGCCCACTTCCTGCTTGGCGGCGGCCGGCAACTGCGCCAGGGCTGTGGCTAGTGACTCGGCCGGCTGCGAGTCGGTGACGGTGACCTGGGCGCCACGGGCGGCGCACAGTCGGGCTGCCGCAATACCCGAGCGTCCCAGTCCCACGATGAGGACTTTCTTGCCAAACAGGGCGCGCTGGTAGAGCTGCATCAACGAACCTTCAAGGTGAGAAGCAGTCCCAGTACAGCGCAGGAGAAGGAAACGATCCAGAAACGCACTACGATGCGCGACTCGGGCCAGCCCATCTTCTCAAAATGGTGGTGAATGGGCGCCATCAGGAAGACCCGCTTGCCCGTGGCCTTGAAGTAGCCGACCTGGATGACGTCGGAGAACAGTTCCACCACGAAGACCCCGGCGATGATGGGGAGTGACAGTTCAGTCTTGGTCGCCAGCGCCACAAAGCCGAGAGCCCCGCCCAGCGCCAAAGCGCCCACATCGCCCATGAAGACCTGCGCCGGGTGCGTGTTGTACCAGAGAAAGCCAATGCTGGCGCCGACGATGGCCCCGCAGAAGATGGTGAGCTCGCCCGCACCGCGCACATGCGCCATGCCCAGATAGTGGGCGATGTTGAACCCCGCCAGGGTCTGGCCCGCGGCATAGCTCAACAACATGAAGGTGAAAGCGCAGGCGATCACCGGGCCGATGGCTAGCCCGTCGAGCCCGTCGGTCAAGTTCACCGCGTTGGAGGTGCCCATCACCACCAAGACCAGGCCGAAAAGGGCATAGACAATCGCGGGAATCTCCAGGGGATGGCGCTGGAAGTTGAGCAGCGGAATCGCCAGCCGCTGTCGCACCGACGGATCCAGGGCATCGCCAAAGAACAACCAGCCCACCGCCACGGCTCCCACTACGAACTGGACCAACAGCTTGAGCTTGCCAGGCACCCCGCGTTTGTTCTTTCGCGTGATCTTCAGGTAGTCGTCGACGAAGCCCAGCGCACCGTAGCCCACGGTGACGAACAGCGCCGGCCATACCAGAGGGCTGGTTAGATCGCACCACAGGACTGTCCCAGTGACCAGCGCCATTATGATCAGGGCACCGCCCATGGTGGGGGTACCCTGCTTGGCCGCGTGGGTGGTGGGGCCGTCGTCGCGGATGATCTCGCCCAGCTGTCGCGCGCGCGCGCGGCGAATGAACCAGGGCGCGAGCGCAAAAGTGATGAGCAGCGAGGTCATGGTCGCCAACATGGTCCGCGTCGAGACATAGCGGAAGACGTTGAAGAAGCCGACACTGCCGCGCAATTGCGCGAAGAGATGAAACAACATGAGCTACAACTTCCTTTGCAAGGCCTCTACCGCGCGTTCGAGATGCATGCCACGCGAAGCTTTCACCAAGATCCAGTCGCCCGACATGGACCAATTCGACACGACTTGCGCGGCAGCCTCGGGATCGTCTAGGGCGATCGCGCGGCTGGCCAGCAGGCCTGCCGCGATGGCGCCTTTCGCAATCTCTGCGCCGAGCGCTCCCACGGCCGCCAGGCCGGCCACGCCGAGTTTGACCGCCTGCTCGCCGATGGCCCGATGCAGAGCCGCGCTTGACTCGCCCAACTCCAGCATGTCGCCCAGGATGGCAAAGGCTCGGCCGAATCGGCCTGCCGCTCCCACCAGCGTGCACAAAGCGGCAGACATGGACGTCGGATTGGCGTTGTAGCAATCGTCCAGCACGGTACGTCCGCCCAGCGAAAGCACATGCGATCGGTGCGGCGGAACGGTCGCACCCTGCAGAGCCGCGGCCGCGGGCAAGAGCGGGACTCCGAGCGCCTGTACCACTGCCAGTGCCGCCGCAGCGTTGCGCGCGTTGTGCTCGCCCGCCAGGGGCAGGCGCACCACGATCGGCTCAAAGCCGACCGACAGCCGCACCAGCGAGCCGGATGCGCCGGCAGGGATGAACTCCATGATTCTCACCAAGGCGCGCGTGTGCGCGGATGGGGCGCCCGCGAACCCGAAGCGCCGCTTGCGCGCCTCGGGCAAGCTGGCCACCTCGGGTTCCAGGCGAGGTTCGTCAAGCGGCAACACGGCAATTCCGCCAGGGGCAAGACCGGCAAAGATCTCGCCCTTGGCGCGCGCCACTGCATCGAGCGAGCCCAACCGCCCCAGGTGCGCGGCAGCTACGTTGGTCACCAGCGCGACATGTGGCTGAGCGATGCGAGCCAGTAGGGCGATTTCGCCCGGCGCGCGCATGGCCATCTCCAGCACCCAGAAATCTTCCTTGCCCGTTGCCTCCAGCACGGTGAGCGGCAGTCCCACGTCGGTGTTCAAGTTACCCTGGGTGCGCAGCACCTGGCCGGCAGGCGCAAGCGCCGCTGCGATGAGCTCTTTGGTCGTGGTCTTCCCGTTGGAGCCGGTGACGCCCACCACGCGGCCGCCATACTGCTTGCGCACCGCTGCCGCCAAGTCTCCCAGTGCCTTGCGCGGGTCAGCCACGGCAATGACTGGGATTCCGCGGCAACCGGTCGGCCGGCCACGCCCCGCAGCCACCACCAATCCGGCCGCCCCGGCCCGGGTCGCGGCAGCGCAGAAGTCGAAGCCGTCGACTCGCTCGCCAGCAAGGGCAAAGAACAGACGACCGGGTTTGACTTCACGGCTGTCGCTGGCGGCACCGACGAATTGGGCCGTCGCCAGCGCGGCCGGCGCGCCCACCACCGTTCCGCCCATGGCTTTGCGGGCAAACGCCAGGGACCGCTTTGCCGGTCTGCTCACGCGGCACCTCCGGGAGTCACGCGGCCGGCGCGCGCGGCGAAAGCAGCCGCGGCAACCTCGCGATCATCGAAGTGAATTTTTTGCGTGCCCAGAATTTGGTAGTCCTCGTGGCCCTTACCTGCAATCAGTAGCATGTCGCCCGGCCGCGCGAGGGCCACAGCCAGCTCGATGGCCGTCCGGCGGTCGGCCTCCACATGGTACCCGGACAGACCCTGGCGCAGTTCGGAGGCGGTCCGGCGAACGATGCCGGTCTTCTCCACCCCCGGGACGATCATGTCGAGGATGGCGCACGGGTCTTCACTGCGCGGGTTGTCCGAGGTCACCACCACCACATCCGCGCGCTCGGCCGCAGCTTGGCCCATACGGGGCCGCTTGCCCTGGTCACGATCGCCCCCACACCCGAACACGACCAGAACCCGGCCCGTGCCGAGCGGCCGTAACACATCGAGCGCCCGTTCCAGCGCGTCCGGCGTGTGCGCATAGTCGACCAGGCACAGGACTCCCGTTGCATTAGCCACCCGCTGCAGGCGGCCGGGAACCCCTTGTACCCGGGCCAGACCAGCGACGATGGCATTGCGGTCGATGCCATGGGCAAGCGCCATGCCGGCGGCCAGCAATAGGTTGGACAGATTGAAATCGCCCACCAGGCGTGACGTGATCTCAAGCGGCCCCGCGGGCGTGGCAAGTTTCACGCGGGTCCCGTCGATGCCCAGCTGGCGGTCGAGCACGGCCACGTCAGCCCCCCGCGGCTGTCGCGTCAGGGTGAGCACCGGGCCGCGCACTTCGCGGCGCATGGCAAGGCCAGCCTGGTCGTCGGCGAAGAGCACGGCGACGCCGCTTTCGGGCGAGAGCAAATCGCGGAAGAGAATCGCCTTGGCCGCCCGGTAGCGCTCCATGGTGCCGTGGTAGTCGAGATGGTCCTGGGTGATGTTGGACAGGCCCGCCACGCGGAAGCGGCAGCCGTGCAGGCGTCCCTGATCAAGCGCGGCCGACGACGCCTCCAGCACCACGTCCGAGCAGCCCTCGCTTTTCATCTGAGAGAAGAGCGAATGCAGTTGCAGCGCCCCTGGTGTGGTGAGCGCCGCCTCCTGCGTCTTGCCGGCACAGCGGTAGCCCACCGTCCCGATAACGCCGGGTCGGCGGCCGGCGGCGGTGAAGATCCCCTCCAGCAAGTAGGTGGTGGTAGTCTTGCCGTTGGTGCCGGTCACCGCGCTGAGGGTCAGAGCTTGCGCCGCCTGGTATTGATTGGCGGCCACCACGCCGAGTGCCAGGCGGGCATTCCCCACAACCACCAGGGCGCTTGTCCCGACCGGCTCGGTTCCGCTCTCTTCAGTGAGAATGGCCGCTGCTCCCTTGGCTTTGGCGTCGTCAATGAAGCGCCGACCATCGACCTTGCTGCCCGGGATCGCGACAAAGAGATCTCCCGGTTGTACCAGGCGCGAATCGTCGCGCACCTCGCGGATCAAAACTTCGCTGTCGCCACCGGCGATGCGCGCGTTGGGCACTCCTTGCAACAGTTGAGAAAGCCGCAGCAAGGCTCATCCTCCGTTGCTGAACGAGACCCGACAGGGCATGCCACGCGCCCCGGGACCGGGCGCCGGAGTCTGCGTCGCGGCGATTCCACTGCCCTCGGGCACCAGCTCGATTCCCGCGCGCCGGGCGGCTCGCACGGCTTGGCCCAAAGTCATGCCGAAGAAATTCGGAATGGCGGCGTCCAGCTTGCACGCGTCCGTCGGTTGTCCGTCCGTGGTGGGTCCGTCCTGGTCCTCGCTGGCTGCGACCTCGGGGCCATCCTCGTCCTGCGCCTCGCCCACCGACGCCACGGGTTCGTCGACACCCAGACCCTCCACCTCATTGCTGTCGGCTTCGTCCCGCCGAGCGGTCCCGATCTTTGCGTCGCTCTTTCTGGCTGGCCGAGCAGCGCTCGCGAGCACTGCGTTTGACGGCGGCACGCCCAAATAGCGCAGGGTTGCCTCGGCAATCTCTTTGAACACCGGTGCGGCGACCACGCCGCCGTAGTGAACACCATGCGGCTCATCGACCATAACCGCGATGACCACGCGCGGGTTGTCAGCGGGCACGATTCCCACGAAGGCGGCCAGGTACTTGCTGGGATCATAGCGGCCATTGCTCACCTTTTGAGCCGTGCCGGTCTTGCCCGCGACCGGATAGCCGGGGATCGCCGCCAGCTTGGCGGTCCCGTCTTCGGTCACGCCCTGCATGATGCTCAGCATGGTGCGCGCCGTGCTTTCCGACAGCACGCGTGCTGGTGGGCGGGCTTCTGCGGGCTGTGGCACGGGCTCACTGCGGCCGTCGGGGCTGACCAGGCGAGTTGCCAGCCTGGGCGGGTGATACATTCCGCCCGAAGCGATGGCCGCGTAGGCGGTCGCCATCTGCAGCGGCGTGACGGTCAGGCCCTGGCCAAAGGCTTGCGTGGCCAGCTCAATCTCACCCCAGCGCGCAACCGGCCGCACCGTCCCTCGTCGCTCGCCGGGCAGGCCCACCCCGGTGGGCCGACCGAATCCCAGTCGGTCGATCATGCGCGCCAGGGTTTCCTTGCCGATGCGCCGGGCGATCTTCACCGTGCCGATGTTGCTAGAGTACTTGAAGACTTCGGCCGCGGTCAGCACTCCCTTGGGGTGGTCGTCGCGGATGTGGTACTTGCCGACTTGCATCTGCCCCAACTGGCAGTCGAAACGGTCTTCGGGCCTCAACTTGCCGGCGTCGAAGGCGGCGGAAAAAGTAACCGTCTTCATGATGGACCCCGGCTCGTATGCATCCGCGATGGCTCGGTTGCGCGCGCCCCGCTCCGCTGCGTCCGAGGGAGCATTGGGGTTGTAACCAGGCACGCTGGCCATGGCCAGGATATCGCCCGTGTGGGGATCGATCATGACCGACGTGGCCGCCTTG
>Ga0182010_10000834_pt1 | contig 17206 bp, 15 predicted proteins | sample 611E1MmetaG_FD_120488 | JGI IMG/M metagenome (GOLD analysis project Ga0182010, IMG submission 120488) | Permafrost microbial communities from Stordalen Mire, Sweden - 611E1M metaG | ecosystem: Environmental > Terrestrial > Soil > Wetlands > Permafrost | place: Sweden: Stordalen | collected...
ATAACGTTTTAAGAAAATTACCCCGATTTATAGCTGTTCAGAGCTTTTTCGGGGTTTTTTCTTAAAATTAATGAGATTTAACTATTTGTCAATCAGTAGTTTTCACTATTTATGAACATCCCATTTTAATACTTTTGATATATCTCTTGCAGTTTTCTGCGATTTGCCGTTAAGATCAATATTAACAGTGTAATAAGGAAGAAGAATGGTATTATGCTTTTACCGTAATACATTGCTCCGTTATCTCTTTTTGTAGGCAATGAAAAATCACTAAGTATTGTAACAATGCCTTTATATAAGTCTCTTTCGGATTCAAGATTCTGTTTTCTGGCATAAAGAAAATATATGTCATTATATACAAGCTGGGTTTTCTGTTCCTGCATAAAGACGATCTGTCCGCCACTTCCGGGTTTCATGTTCCGGGTTTCTTCAAAATATTTCACTTTCTGGAGGCTGTCCAGCTCAAGAACATCATAGCTAAGTCGTACAAGAAGATCGTGGTTTTGTTTCAATCGTACCCTGTTTCTTTGCTGAAATAGGGAATCGTTCTCAATAAACTTAATGATCCCATCGCGGACTGAATTCAGGTCCAGCGGGTAATTAATTTTTACACGGATATTAAGCCTGTCTTGCATCCTTACGTTATTTGTATCAGATGGACTGTGATTACCTTTATAATCTACATAATCCGGGATACCGTCGCGGCTCTGATCAATAATCCAGAAAGCACTGATGTCAGATATATTTTTAACTGATTCTGGTTTCATTTCCAATGCCTGTGATAAGCCGGTTGAATTATTTTCAGTACATAAGCTATGCAGTTTATTAATTTTAGAGATCAGCTCAGCTGTTGTACCGGAATTATCTCTGTGTGTCTTCAAGTCCAGTGATGCAAGATTATTTCTGAACACCATATCTGATGTATAAGAGGAATCAGAAGTGTTTTTTAAAAGAAATGACAGACCTATACCTGCAACAACACTTAATCCGAGGGGTAGCCACCTTTTTACCATAAATACAAATGATACAAGAAAGGCTCTTCCTAAAGCATTGCCCCACCTGTTTAATGTTCTGCCCATTCTTTTGAAAAGATCGAGCAGGTCTATCTCGTCATTCCTAACATTTTTATCCGGATTTGTGATTTCAGACATATATTGAAAATTGGCTGGTTATTTATACAAATATATTCATTTTTCGACTGAATACAAGTGTCTTTCAAACGGTTCAGATTTGTTTGAATACTTTAAGCGCCAGATCGTTCATTAATGGTTTATAATCCTGGACAAATTCTCCTGTGACACGGTTGCCAATAACCAGGCAAATTGTCAATGCTTTGTGACCAAGCAATGCGGACAAGCCATATATGGCTGAGCTCTCCATTTCATAGTTGCTTAGGGTCCTTCCCCTGAAGGAAAATTCTGCCAGTTTGTTGTTTATTTCATTATCAAATGTTTCAAGCCTCAGCCTTCTGCCCTGCGGCGCATAAAATCCCGGAGTCGAAATGGTTATACCCTTTTTGAAATCTTCATTTTGAAATAACTCAATAAGCTCTCTATTTGCATTTACGGCATATGGGTAAGAGAGTGTATCGGGCCACTCAAGATAATCAGCCAGGTAATCAGCCAGTCCGGTATCGAGAATCCAGTCATAGCCCTCATAGAAATGCAAAAGGCCATCAAAACCTATTGCTGTCTCAGTAAGCACGCATGAACCTGCAGGAACATCGGCCCTTAGTCCACCAGATGTTCCCAGCCTTATAAAAGTCAGTGATACAGGCTCTTCATTGACAATCCCTGTGTTCAGGTCAATATTGAAGAGGGCATCCAGTTCATTTACCAGAATGTCAATATTATCAGTTCCTATCCCTGATGAGATAACAGTTATCTCTGTATTCTCAAATGACCCGGTGACAGTATGAAATTCTCTGTTCTCTTTCCGCACCCTGATATCCTGCATTAGTGATGCCAGCATATCGACCCTGCCGGGATCGCCGACAATAATTATTTTATTTGCAATATCTCCTGGAATCAGATTCAGATGATATATACTTCCATCTTTATTGGTAATGAGCTCTGTCTTCTTTTGCATAATCAGAATTTAAGCTCAAATTTAATATAATCCGTTATAACTTCAAATCATACTAAACGGAGACTCACAAACGGAATTATTGTAGACCGGATCAAAAGGTTGAAGATTTTTTAGATTCTTATTATTGCGTAAATGGGCTATTCAATGTTAAAAACGCGACAATAATTGCTTCAGTTTTGTTTCCGCAACTTTTAAGTTGTATTCAAAACTAATAAGTCGCGTTAAGGAATCAACAAAACTACCTTCCGCGAGACTGACCTCAAGGGAAGTTGTCTCTCCAAATCTAAGTCGCTGAATAGAAATTTCCAGATTTTCTTTAGCTAATATGGCGTTGTCCTTTTCAATTCTCAATAGGTTCATTTGATTTTCAAATTGAGTAAGAGCATTTTGTAATTGCTGATTCATTTGTAACCTGATGCTTTCAAGATTGTACTCATCAGATGATACTTGAATTCTGGCAGTTCTTATCTGCCGGCTTGCGTTTCCAGCCTGATATATTGGTATTGAAATTGAGCCTCCAACTGATGGGCCAATGGTCCGGCTTCTTACCGGATTACTTTCCGGAATATTGCTCTGAAATAATCCATAGCCTGCATTAAAGTTAATCTTAGGAAGCAGCAGTGTATTCATTTCTTTAAGGGAAAGTTTGGATACGTCAACTTGCTTTTTATAAGCAAGTATGCTAGTATTGCTTGAATCAAGTTTCTGAGCCAATTCCTTCTTGTCACCTAAATCGTTTATCGGTATCGAATCAAGCACATCGAACTGGATATCTGGATTTCTGCCTAGCAACTGGTTTAATGTTCTTTTTGATGCTATGATTATTGTTTGCTGATTTATGGCGTTTTCCTGATAAACATTCAAATCAATTTTAGCCTGCAATAAATTCGTCTTTGGAGAAAGTCCTGCATCATAAGATATCTGTGAGATTTTTACACGCTCGAGATTGTAAGTAATGACTTCGTTGATAGAAGCAAGTTCCTGTTTTTGCCTTACTACGTCGTAATATGCAAGAATCGCATCGAACTCTGTTTGCAGAACCCTGTCCCTGAATTGAATTTCCCCTAAAGCCTGAATCTCGTTCAGTTTTCTTTTAGTTACAAACATCTTTCCTCCGTCAAACAGAGTCCAGTTAAGTCCGACACTAGCATCAATAGAATTGGAATTAGCATTGGTTACTGTCGATGATGTGCCGTCTGAAAATTTTTGCTGGACATTATTGGCAGTAGAATAGCTTTCAGATCCATTTATACTTAAAGTTGGCAACATACCAGCATTGCCGGTAGTATTGTTGACACTGTCGCTAGTGGCATTGTTCCTGGCGATCAGGATGTCATAATTATACTTCAATGCTATACCGACTGCGTCTTGTTCCGTAATTAATTTCTGAGTATAAGTACTTGGTATTAAAAACACCATTAAGCTTATAGTCAGAATGATTTTTTTCATGGAAATATACTTTTTCACTTAATCTCAATATTTGTGTCTTCTGAAATTTTATGCTGCAACTTTTTGTCTGCCATTAATATATACATAACTGGAATCACAAATAATGTCAGTATCAGAGCAAAAAGCAATCCGCCAACAACAACTATTCCCAAAGGAACGCGACTCGAAGCTCCAGCTCCTAAAGCCAGCGCGATTGGCAGAGCCCCGAAAATGGTAGCCAGTGAAGTCATCAGTATAGGACGCAGACGGGAAGCAGCAGCCTCAAAAGCTGCTTCCGGGATGTTTAGTCCGGCTTTACGTTTCTGATTGGCAAATTCAACGATAAGAATTCCATTCTTTGTAACGATACCAATAAGCATTATCATTCCAATTTCAGAAAATATGTTTAAAGTTTGTTTAAATACCCACAGGGAAAGTAATGCGCCAGCAAGAGCCATAGGTACCGTAATTATAATAATAAAGGGATCGCGGAAACTCTCAAACTGAGCAGCCAGGATAAGATAGATAAGTACTATTGCGAGTATCAGTGCAAATAAAATATTGGAACTGCTTTCGACAAAGTCGCGCGATGCTCCAAAAAGATCAGTATGAAATGATGTGTCCAGTAGTTTTGCCGAGATCTTACGCATTTCAGCAATTCCTTCACCAAGAGTCCTTCCTGGTGCAAGGGTTGCTGAAATAGTAGCAGACTTATAGCGGTTAAAATGATATAGAGTAGGAGGACTGCTGCTTTCTTCAGTTTTTACCAGGTTATCGAGCTGTATCAATTTGCCGGTTCTGCTTCTTACATACAATGAGGTAATATCCTTGGGCTGACTACGCTCAGAACGTTCAACCTGACCGATTACCTGGTATTGTTTTCCATTCCTGAGAAAATAGTCGTACCTGCCGCCACTTAAAGCTAATTGTAAAGTAGAAGATATATCGGATTCGTTTACACCAAGATTTGTTGCTTTAAGCCGGTCAACTGTGAGGTTGAGCTCTGGTTTGTTGAATTTTAAGTTCACGTCTACGTTGCTGAATATAGAATCTTTACGAGCTGCATCAAGAAACTTTGGAAGTACATCCTGAAGCTTATTAAATTCCAGGTTTTGTATTACAAACTGAACCGGCAATTGCGATCCTCCCGACATAGAAGTAGTAATAGTCTGTTCCTTGGTTGGTATAATTCTCGCTTCCGAATAACGCCGGAATATCTTTATCAGTTTGTCATATACCTGTTGTTGGGTGGTTTCTCTTTGATTAGGCTCCGTAAGAAATAAATTAATTCCTCCGACATTTGTGCTGGATGGACCACCTCCACCTCCTGACCTTGCAAAGGATAACCGGGACTCAGGAATACTGTCAGTCATTTGCTGAGAAATCCTGTCGACTAAAACTTTTGTATAATCAAAATCTGCTCCCTCTGGTGCAGTAATTGTAGCCCTGATAATACTATGATCTTCCAACGGTGCCAATTCTGACTTTAAGAATCTTAAAATGGTAAAAATCATTATTATGCACATAATAGGTACGGTAATTGAGATCCATTTATGTTTGATAACATAGCTTAGTACATATCTGTAACCTTTATCGAGACCAGCATAAAATGGTTCGGTAGTGATATAAAAGCGTGAATGTCCGATTCTTGATCCGCCAAGTCTTATATTCAGCACTGGTGTCAGAGTAAGAGATACAAAAGCTGAGATGATGACTGCACCGGCCAATACAATACCGAATTCACGAAATAATCGTCCGGTAAACCCCTGCAGGAAAATTACAGGGATGAAAACAACGGCCAGCGTGAGAGAGGTCGAGATGACAGCAAAGAATATTTCACGGGTACCATGCAATGCTGCTGTCCATTTATCCATCCCAAGTTCTCTCTTTTTAAAGATATTCTCAGTTACGACAATACCATCATCCACAACCAATCCTGTCGCCAGCACTATTGCAAGCAAAGTGAGTACGTTTATGGAAAATCCGAAAATGTACATTATAAAGAATGAACCAATGAGTGAAACGGGGATATCTATGAGAGGACGTAATGCGATTACCCAATCCCTGAAAAACAGAAAAATGATAATTACTACCAGGATAATAGCTATAATCAATGTTTCTGTTACATCTTTCACCGACTGGCGCACAAACTTTGATTTGTCATAGCCAACATATAATGTCAAACCAGCAGGGAGATTTTTTTGAATATCATCAAATCTTTTATAAAATTCATTTGCTATGTCGATAGTGTTGGCTCCAGGAAGAGGGACCAGAGCAAGCATTATACCTTCGGCCCCATTCAGTTTAACTTCTGTTTCTTCATTTTCGGGACCAAGAATTGCTTCGCCGATATCGCTCAGCTTTATCATCTGATCATTAGTCTGCCTGATAATCAGGTTATTAAAATCTTCTTCAGTAACCAGTAATCCGTGAGTTTTTACTAAAAGTTCTGTACCGGTGCCTCTTATTTTTCCACCGGGAAGGTCTATATTTTCTTTAACCAAAGCTGAAAAGATATCCTGAGCTGTTATGTTGAATGCAGCCATCTTATCAGGATTCAGCCAGAGTCGCATTGCGGGACGTTTTTGTCCAAATAGTCCGACAGCACTTACTCCTGGGATTGTCTGCAGTTTTTCCTGTAAAACATTCTCAGCATAATCACTAAGAGCGGTAGCTGTAAGAGTGGTGCTTTGAACAGCCAGCGTTATAATCGGGTCGCTGTTAGCGTCTGCTTTGGTAACTATGGGAGGAGCATCAATATCCTGGGGCAAACTTCGCGCAGCCTGTGATGTTTTATCTCGCACATCATTGGCAGCTTTTTCCAGATCGGCACCGACATTAAACTCAACAGTAATATTACTGCTACCGACAGTGGATGATGAGGAAATAGTTTTAACGCCTTCTATTCCATTGATTGCCTTCTCTAATGGCTCGGTTATCTGAGATTCCATAATTTCAGAATTTGCGCCAGCATAAGAAGTTTGAACATTTATAGTTGGCGGGTCAATTGCTGGATATAAACGAACTCCAAGAAAATTGTATCCAACAACACCAAACAGTACAATTATCAGGCTCATTACAATTGATGCGACCGGTCTTTTTACTGCAAAATCGGATAATGTCATAAAGGATTGCTTTTAACTTTAGAAAATTTCAGAGCAGCATTCGGTTTAAGAAAGAGTATCCCGGTTGTGACAACAGTATCGCCGGGATTGATCCCGCTTATTACCTGTACAGATGAAGAATTCCGAATCCCTGTCACTATTGTTACAAAGCTGGCCTTCCCGTTTTTAGCAACAATAAGCTGTTTTGTTCTTGCCTGTGGAATGACAGCCTCAGTAGGCACCATAAGCGCTTCTTTATCTTCATTCAGTCGAAGTTCAACATTTGCAAATTCACCCGGTATAAGAGATGTTGTATTACTTTCGACTACTGCCCGTCCGTTTAAATTGCGGGTATCGGATTCGATTCCCTGTTCTGTCGCCATAACTGTAGCAATATATTCTTTGTCATCACCCTGAACGGTGAATGTTACTTTATATCCCGGCTTTATAGTGCTGCTGTATTTTTCAGGTACGCTGAAATCCAGTTTAAGATGTTTAACATCCCGTATCGTTGCCAGTGCAGTTGAGGATGTGACTTGAGCTCCTATACTTACATTTCTCAGCCCGATAGTCCCGTCAAATGGAGCTCGCACTTCTGTTTTATTTATTAGCACGTCCAACACCTCAATATCGGCTTTTATTGAATTTATCTGAAGTATAGTCTGGTCAAGATCCAATTGGCTTATGCCATTAACTTTCATAAGTTCACTCTGCCTTTTTTCTGTTTGTTCTTCAAGTTGCAACTGGGCCTTTGACTTCTTTAATTGAGCCTGCAGATCACCGTCAAAAAGTTTAACAAGTAAAGTTCCCTTTTTTGCAAATCCACCTTCAGCCAAATTGATATCAACGACCCGGCCGGGAACTTCAGGCATTAATACAGTTTCTTCAAAAGGCTTCAAAGTTCCGGAAATAGAGATCGTCTGGTCCAAAACAGACGGAGTGACAATTATCCCTTCCACCCTGAGAATAGCAGCCTGCCTGTTGATGGTCTTATTATTAGAAGTCCCTGATTTGCAGGCATTAAAAATTACTGAAGATGCAATTATTAAAAGAAGATTGAAAAAGCTTTTCTTAAACATAAATTCTGTCATAATATGTGGCTTGTAAATTTCCCAATTAGTATTGAATCAGTAAGTTTCGTTGATCAGTTTCTGAACATTTCCAGCTTTTAAATTATTAAACTGACAAATGTAGATCATTTATTGTAGTTCTGAATAGTGTGAATTATGAATAATATGTTAAAATTTCATAAATAGTTTGTTAGCTTTAATTATAAGATCGCTCTTATTCGTTAAGATATTTAATAAAAAGAAACTAATTTTGACCAAAATTCGATAATTATGATTCAGCGCATTCAATCTGTTTGTCTTTTTATTATGGTTCTTTTGTCCTCATTACTTATCCCTGGAAGCTTTTTGAACTTTACAGAAAAGACAGGATCAGTCATCAGGGTATCATTCAATGAAGTAGTTCGTGATAATGCCGGAAAAGCAACAGAGCTTCTTGAAAAGCTTATGCCATTATCAGTTCTAATTGTTCTGATTCCGGTAATTTCACTGGCGACCATATTTTTCTTTAAAAAAAGGAAGTTTCAGTTGCAACTATCACGTTTATTGATCTTTCTTGCCGGAATATTGGTAATTGCTTACATCCATGTTTCATTCAGGATAGTTTCAAAGTTTGATGCTGGACTAATTCCCGGATTTAAAATGATTTTGCCTGTATTGATTTTAATTCTTTCAATTTTAGCTTACAGGGGAATAAGAAAAGATGACCAGCTGGTTAAATCTTATGACAGATTGAGATAAACGATTGTGCTTCAGAGAAACAGGTCATTGTTTATGTAGCAGAGACAGGTCTTAGACCTGTCTCTATATCGATTGGTTCAAATTGGTCAAAAATTCAGGGATTACAGTAGTATCATATAATCTGCATATTCTCCTGTGTGGTGATTTTTTCACAATAGTGACATTTCAGGGAGACATTCTTTTTTGAAATCACTTTAAATCTTGTGGTTACAGATTCAAAGTTAGTTATACATTTAGGATTCATGCACTTGGCTATTCCAACTATATTATCCGGGACTTCAACAACTTTCTTTTCAACAACTTCATAGTCTTTAATGATGTTCAATTTTGCATCGGGAGCAACCAGTGCAATCCTGTTTATATCCTCATCTTCGAAAAAAACGCCTGAGATCTTTATAATAGCTTTTCTGCCCAGCTTTTTACTCTCCAGGTTAGTTCCGAATGTAATCTGGTTTTCGATACGATCCAGACCGAGTATCTGAATTACCTTAAAAAGATTATTTGCCGGTACATGATCAATAACTGTTCCATTCTCAATGGCGCTCACGCTCATTTGTTTTGCTTCCTTCATTTTTTCTGACCTTTTTTACTTAATTCCTAAGAGAGAACATACAATTGCCTGACGTGTATAAACTCCATTCAACGCCTGTTCAAAATAATAGGCTTTTGGATTGCTGTCAACATCCTGATGTATTTCATTTACCCTTGGCAATGGATGTAATATCCGCATATTCGGCTTGGTATTTTTCAACATAGAGTTTCTCAGAACATATACATTTTTGACTTTCTCATATTCAATAGGATCGGAGAATCTTTCCTTCTGCACCCTGGTCATATATATAATATCTGCTTTTGATATTATATCTGTAAAATCATTATGCTCATAATATCTGAGACCAAGGTTATCAAGATATAATTTAAACTCATCAGGCATTTTAAGCTCATCGGGAGCAATGAAATTAAAAGTTGTATTCCACCTCGACATTGCCATCATCAGAGAGTGAACAGTCCTTCCGTATTTAAGATCACCTACCATAAAAATGTTCAGGTTATCGAGTCTACCCTGTGTCTTTCTTATGGAATACAGGTCAAGCAATGTTTGCGTAGGGTGTTGGTTTGCACCATCTCCGGCATTAATAACCGGCACACTTGCAATTTCACTGGCAAACCTTGCACTCCCTTCAATCGGATGCCTAATAACAATCAGATCGCAGTAGCTGTTAACCATCCGAATTGTATCATTTAGTGTTTCTCCTTTTGAAACACTCGAACTTGTAGAATCAGAAAAACCTACAATTTTCCCGCCAAGTCTGCTGATCGCACTTTCAAAGCTTAACCTTGTCCGGGTTGATGGCTCAAAAAACAAAGTTGCTATTACTTTTCCCTCGAGTAATTTTTGAGTGGGTTCTTTTTCAAATTCTTCAGTCAGATCCAGGATCCTCAGAATCTCTTCTGTTGAAAAATCATCTATCGATACTAAGCTTCTGTTTTTCATTAATATGGCACATTAAATGCTCATGTTTGATCTGGTATCAAATTTAGTCAAGAATTGTCTCAACTTCATTTATTGTTGATAATTAATTCAAAACTTTTAAATGTGAAATTGTATTACCGGGTTTCAATATACCTGTATTTTAAACCATCGATCCGTTCAAGACGTTTGGTGACTTTTTCTTTTACAGAAACCCTGAAATTTATAAGGATACGGCATTCAATTTCAAATGATTGTTCAGCTTGTCCAATGTTTTCTTCTTTAAATATCCTCATTACGTCATTCATATAAATATATGGAAAAGAGACTTCATAGTATTCATTTACTGTCTTTTCTGTCAATTCAGCGTTCAGCAGTGCATCTCTGGATGCGGACCTGTAAGCATTAATTAAACCGCTGACGCCAAGCAAAGTGCCTCCAAAATACCTGCATACTATTATTATAATATTCGTCAACTCATATGAATTTATCTGACCAAGAATAGGTCTTCCAGCGGTACCTGAAGGTTCCCCGTCGTCATTAACTCTCCAGGTAACTCTTTCCTGACCAAGCATATACGCAAAGCAGTGATGTCTGGCTTCGTGATGTTCTTTTCTGATCTTATCTAATATCGGTTTTATTTCTTCCTGGTAATAGACAGGAAAGGCGTAGGAAACAAACCTGCTCCCTTTTTCTTTGTATATTCCCTGTGATGGTAATGCTATGGTTTTATAAGTATCAAAATTCATTCTCGAAAATTAGTATTTTTACTTGGTTCAGTTATAGTCTTTACAGGTTTCTTCTTCTGTAATCTGGCGTTAGGTTTTGCCAAATATTACTCTCATCTTCTTCATTTTTCAAAATCGTTGCCCCCAAGGCGCATAGGTACGAAGTTACACCAAGAATTATAATCAATAATGAATATCTTGGCGTCTTAGCGTCTTTGTGGCAAAAAAGATTTAAAAATGTATAAAAAATAATACTTTTGTCAATTATTGAATGCATATGAGTGTATTATTAGATGAAAAGGATCTTCACAAACTGATTGTCATTGGTGACAGAATCCTTATTAAACCCAAGGTACCTCAGTCAAAGACGAAAAGCGGATTGCTGCTCCCTCCAGGCGTTAACGAGAATGAAAAAGTTCAGATAGGTTATGTGGTTAAGGTCGGTCCAGGTTATCCTATTCCATCGGTAAATGATAATGACGAGCCCTGGAAAAACAGGACTGATGAACCAAAATATGTCCCGCTTCAGCCAAAGGAGGGAGATCAGGCTGTATATCTTCAGAACAGCGCCATTGAGATAGAATTCAACAAGGAAAAATATATAGTGGTTCCGCATACTGCAATTTTACTTCTCCTTAGGGATGATGGACTTTTTGAATAATAGTGAAATATATGGAAAATGAATTTTTAAAAGGAAGGAAAATACTAATTGTCGAGGACGACCTTTCAAGCAGATTGTATCTGAATAAAATACTGGAAAAAGCCAGAGTGATTATTATGAACGCCGGTGATGGGCAGGAGGCTGTGGATGTCGCTTTAAATAATTCTGATATTGACATTATCCTGATGGACATTCAGCTCCCTGTCATGGATGGTTATTCTGCATTAAGTAAAATAAGAGAGGTAAAGAAGGACATGGTCATTATTGCTCAGACAGCTTATGGGCTTCTTGGTGATAAAGAAAAAATTCTTAATTCGGGTTTTAACGATTATGTCATTAAACCTATTCTCTCCCAAAATCTAATAGATAAACTAATCGCCAACCTGAAAGGGAAATGACTACCTGTGAACCCGGAATACTTATTATTCCGGGTAGATTGCTATTCGTCCGAATTCTTTTCTGAACTCTTCTATTTCGTGAGCCCATCTTTCTTTTTCAACTTTAAGACTGTTTCCGGCAAGCAACGATTCTCTCATTCCTGAATCACCTGAAAGTATATCAAATGGCATAAGGTTATACTCATATTCGTATGGGGGAAGCTTGAATTTCAGTGCTCCTGGTTCTGTTGTTTTAATAATCGCGTCAAAGATTTCCAGAGCGGTAGCCACAGGTTTAAAACGGTCAATATCTGTAATATGTATCTGCAATCCGTTACAATGCTCACCCGTAAATTTATGGAAAGTTGGAATAAAATCATGAGTCCTGAAAATACAACCTTCAATATTTCTGGCTTTCAGATATTTTTTAAGTTTTTCAGAATCAATATAGGGTGCTCCGAAAAGCTCAAACGGGATGGTTGTACCTCTTCCCTCAGAAAGATTAAGAGCCTCAATAAGGACCGTTCCAGGATACACTAGTGCTGATTGTACGGTAGGTATGTTAGGTGATGGCAATACCCATGGAAGTTGTGTATCACTGAATAATGAAGATCTGCTCCAGTTTTTCATGCAGATAACATTCAGACCGCAAGTCGGGTAATAATGTTTTTTTATCCAAAGCGCCATTTCGCCTATTGTCATTCGATGACATAAAGGAATTGATGCACCTCCAACGAATGTAAAAAATTCCTTCTTCAAAACCGGACCATCAAATGAGAGCCTTGAAATAGGATTTGGCCTGTCAAGCAACCATACTGGTATCCCTGCTTCAGTACATGCCTCCATACATAACTTAACAGTCCATATATAAGTATACAACCTGGCTCCAACATCCTGCAGATCGATTAAAAATGCATCAATACCGTCAAGCATTTCAGGATTAGGTTTACGATGCGTTCCGTAAAGACTGTAAAGAGGTATGTGAAATACCGGATGATTTTGGCTTTGCCACTCGATCATGTTATCCTGTGTCTGCCCATGTATGCCATGCTGTGGTCCGAAAAGGGCAGCTAATTTACAATCCTTCATATTATAAAAGATATCGGAAATATGTTCGAAGCTCCTTGTGATGCTTGATGCATGGCATAGAATACCGATTCTTTTTCCCTTAAGCTCCTTCGGAAAATTATTTAAAATAGATTCTAATCCTGTAATTACCATCTGAGCGTTTTTGTGAACAAATATATACTTATCGTACTAAAATGATCAATAACATCTGTGATAATAATTAAAAATGAATATTCTTTCATAAGTTTGAAAATTTAAATCTGACCGGACAAACTGAAACGGGCTTCACAGATTAAAAACTTCAAAAGTATAATTGCAAAACTGATGAATATAACCTTTTAAATGAATAGAAATGAATAATAAATTCAGGTCATATACTTTACAGGCTCTTGAGGTCTTGATGATCTTTCTTCTTGTTTCATGTTCCGGCCACTGGAAAAAGACTATCAGTATAATTGAAACAACTGATGTTCATGGAGTTATTCTTCCTTATGATTTCATTGAAAAAGGAAAACTTAATTTTTCCATGGCCTCATCATATACTTATATCAGGAAGATCAGGAAAGAAAAAGATGCAACTTTTCTTCTTGATGATGGAGATAATCTCCAGGGACAACCCGAGGTATATTACTATAATTATATTGATACAATACAACCACATTTTGTTTCTGAGGTAATGAACTACATGGGTTATGATGCAGCTACCGTTGGAAACCATGATGTTGAAACTGGACATGCCGTTTATGACAGGTTGGTAAGGGAAGATAAATTCCCTTTGCTTGCCGCAAATGCGGTTGATATTGAAACAGGAAAACCTTATTTCAAACCATATCAGATTTTAGAAAAGGATGGAATTAAAATAGCTGTTTTTGGACTGGTTACCCCTGCTATTCCTGAGTGGTTGCCACCCCAGTTATATTCCGGCATTGAATTTAAAGATATGGTTGAAACTGCAAAGAAATGGATGCCAGTTATTTTAAATGAAAAACCAGATCTGGTAATTGGGCTGTTTCATTCAGGGTGGGATAGGGCTGATGCCGTGTTAAAGCATACTGATAATCTTAGTGAAAATGGTTCGGCCGCTGTTGCTTACAATGTTCCGGGATTTGATATTATTTTTACCGGTCACGATCATAAAGCAGCGAATGAGAAATTTGTAAACTCAGCAGGAGATACTGTATTAATTCTCAACGGAGGAAGCAGATCTGAAAAACTGGCAGAGGCAGACATAACATTTGCTTCAGGGAAGATAAAAGGAAAGCGACATATCAAAATCGCAGGAAAATTATTAAATGTTTCTGATTTTAAACCTGATCCGGAGTTTATTGAAAGGTTTAATCACCAGTTTAAAACAGTTGAGGAATATGTTAACAGACAAATAGGTAATTCTACTGTAACAATCTCATCAAGAGATTCTTATTTTGGATCATCAGCCTTTGTTGATATGATTCATTCTATTCAACTCTCAATCACAGGAGCAGATATTTCGTTTGCCGCTCCACTTTCTTTTGATGTACAGATTCGCAAGGGTCCTATAAATGTGGGAGATATGTTTAAGCTTTATCGATTTGAGAATATGCTCTATACTATGTCTTTATCTGGCGATGAGATTAAGAAATATCTTGAGTATTCTTATTCAGGATGGCTTAATACAATGAATGGACCAGGAGCCTTATTGCTTAAACTGCGTGTTGGGAGAAATGGAAAACCTATATTATCAAATGATAAGGCATGGTTTAAAAACCAGTCTTATAATTTTGATTCTGCAGCCGGGATTAATTATACAGTTGATGTTAGCAGACATGAAGGAGACAGAATAACGATAACGGGTTTTACTGATGGCAGACCTTTTGATAAAAATAAAATGTATAAAATTGCCGTTAATTCATATCGTGGCAACGGTGGAGGAGGTCATTTCTCAGAGGGTGCCGGCATATCAGGTGAAGAACTCAGAAAACGACTCATTTCGTCAACTGACAGAGATTTAAGGTATTATATACTTAAAGCAATTGAGGAAAAGAGAACGATAGATCCTCTACCATTGAATAACTGGAAGATAGTTCCTGAAAATTGGGTAAAAGCAGCCAGATCGGCAGAATATCCTTTACTATTCGGCAGAAATAATTAGTTTTGAAATATCAGTATGGCAGAAAAGGATACGGAATTAATATCAGAAGGGCTTAAACTTCCTGTTGTCGAGGAGTTCTTTTCTTTACAGGGAGAAGGCTTCCATACTGGTAAAGCAGCCTATTTTATCAGACTGGGAGGTTGCGATATTGGCTGCAGCTGGTGCGATTCCCGCTTTTCATGGAATCCTGAAATACATCCTGTTGTTGAAACAAAATCGATTATCGATCGGGTTGTGGAATCAGGTACTGATTCAGTTGTTGTGACCGGAGGGGAACCTCTTATGTGGAACCTTGACGACCTGTGCAAGGGCCTGAAAAATAAAAATATAAGTACTTTTATTGAAACTTCCGGAGCCTATCAATTGACAGGAATATGGGACTGGATTTGCCTTTCCCCGAAACAAAACATGCCTCCGATTGCTGATATCTGTAAAGTTGCAGATGAGCTCAAGGTAATCATAAGCAATAAAAGCGATTTTGACTGGGCCGAAAAATATCACAAGCGGGTAAGCGAGGGATGTAAATTATTTCTGCAGCCCGAATGGAGCTTATTTGAAACAATTATTGCTGAAGTAGTTGAATATATTAAAAAGAATCCGGTATGGAGAATTTCCTTGCAGGCTCATAAATATATGCATATTCCATGATTCAGATATGAAGCACATATATAGAATATTTTTAATGACGGCTATCTGTGCTGCACCGGGGATCAGTTTTTCCCAGGGATTTCATACTGCATCGAACAAAGCCCTTAAGGTTTATAATGAAGGTGTTGCCGCCTTTGATTATGTTGATTATTTTAAGGCTGAAAAAGACTTTAAAGAAGCCATTAATATTGACAATAATTTTTATGAAGCTTATTTAATGTTGGGGGAACTAATGTCAAAACAAAACAAGTTCAGTGAAGCTGCAGTAAATTACAGAAAAGCGGTAAAACTTGATTCGCTGTATTATAAACCGATATTTTTCAATATGGCAAATGCAGAAATGATGTCGGGCGATTATTATAATGCTCTTGTACATTTTAATGTTTATCAGGCCCAGGAGGGAATGTCTGCCACAAATAAGATTGCAGCTGCCAGGTGCATTAAAAACTGTGAATTTGCGTTGAATGCCATAAAACATCCTGTGCCATTTAATCCGGTAAGCGTCGGTCCCGGGATTAATACGGTTGATGATGAATACTGGCCATCTATAACTGCAGATGGTCAGACTCTTATGTTTACCAGGCAACCAAATTTATCAACAAATCCCGACTTTAAGGGAATCGTTCAGGAAGATTTTTATATAAGTATCTATTCAGATGGTAAATGGCAAAAAGCTTTTAATGCCGGGGCTCCCCTGAACACTATTCAAAATGAAGGTGCACAGACACTTTCTTCTGATGGAAGCTATATGTATTTTACTGCGTGCAATCGTCCGGGCGGAATGGGTAATTGTGACCTCTATTTTTCAGCTTATAAAAATGGCAAGTGGACCGAACCATCTAACCTGGGATCTCCGGTTAATACAAACCGATGGGAATCAACTCCATCCATAAGCTCTGATGGAAGAACGCTGTTTTTCTCCAGCAGCAGACCCGGGGGTTTTGGAGGTAAAGACATCTGGTTAACAAGATTAGATGAAAAAAATAAGTGGACGGAACCTTTGAACCTTGGCAGTACTATTAATACAGATGGTGATGAGATGTCACCTTTCATACATTTTGATGGAAAAACGCTCTATTTTGCTTCTGATGGAAGGCTGGGAATGGGAGGATTTGATCTTTTCGTTACCAGAATGAATAATGATAGCACATGGACTGAGCCGCAGAATCTCGGATACCCTATTAACACTTACAACGACGAGATGGGGCTTATAATAGAGTCGAATGGACAAAAAGCATACTACTCTTCTATACGGGATAAGTCAAAAGGTAAGGACATTTTCTCTTTCACCCTTTATGAATCAGTACGGCCTAATCCCGTTTCTTATATGAAAGGTAAGGTTTACGACAAGGAGACAGGAAAGCTAATAACTGCAGACTATGAATTAATTAATCTCTCAACAGGAAAGATAATGATTAAAAATATGACTGATGAAACCGGTAATTTTCTTGTTTGTCTACCTTCAGGATACAATTATGGGATAAATGTCAGCAAGCCTGGCTACCTCTTTTATTCAGAAAATTTTATGTTTGAAGGTATACATACGGTTTCTAAACCTCTGCTTAAAAAAATTGTTCTGAATCCTGCTGTAGCAGGAGAGAAAATGCAGTTGTCTAATGTATTCTATGAAATAGACTCCTGGCAACTTAAAAAAGAATCCATGACAGAATTGGATAACCTTGCAACTCTTCTTTCGG
>Ga0182010_10000835_pt1 | contig 17194 bp, 10 predicted proteins | sample 611E1MmetaG_FD_120488 | JGI IMG/M metagenome (GOLD analysis project Ga0182010, IMG submission 120488) | Permafrost microbial communities from Stordalen Mire, Sweden - 611E1M metaG | ecosystem: Environmental > Terrestrial > Soil > Wetlands > Permafrost | place: Sweden: Stordalen | collected...
TCAGGTCGAACCCTTCATCTGTTATGAACCTCTATGAGATGATGAATTGCATTCAGGATATGAACGAATTCAGAGGGATAATGGTAAGTTATTTCCAGAGAAACCATCCCGATATTGTTCCATATTATCTTACCCCTTCAGAAACAGCAAAGGCAGAGTTTCTGGCCAATTCGAAATACAGAAGTTGGGATTGGAATTGGGCTTATGGTCCCGAATACTCTTTCAATAACAGTTTTGAATTATCAGGGGAGCCCCATTCCTGTATTATGTTCGTTAAAGATGGAATTATCAGTGAATGCAACATCGAAGGAAGTGATCAGATGGCTGCCATTTCAAAAAAACTTCCGGGTTGCAGGCATATGGTCAGCGATTTATCCGAAGCTTTCAGGAAAGAGAATATTTTTTTAATTGAAGAAGAGGTCTACAATTTCTTTTAATATATTATTTTAACCGTTGAGTTTAGAGTAACAGATCTCAGTGGTTCTCTGTGTCTTCTCTGTGGTGCTCCGTGTTAGTTCTTAATTTACTAATTACACAGAGAGGCACAGAGAAGACACTGAGGCGCACAGAGGAAGAAATAATTCTTATGGAAATTCTAAAATCGATAATCGTTTGGCTAATAGGTATTTGCTTTATTGCAATCACTTTTCCTCTTACCCTGTTAATATGGCTGTTAGCCTTGCCTTTTGATAAGGAAAAAGCAACTGTTCACTGGTTGCTTATGTATGAGAGCTTTATTCTTTCTTTTCTGATGCCTATTTGGAAAATCCATATTGAGGGACGTGAAAAAGCAGTAAAGGGAACTACATACGTAATTATATCCAACCATCAGTCAATGCTTGATATCTTGTTATTAAACTGTCTCAGGTACAGGTATCGATGGATATCAAAAATAGAAAACTCTAAGGTTCCGGTAATTGGCTGGTACATAAAAATGGCAGATTACATTATAATTGATCGGGGAAATGAGGAAAGCAAGGCAGAAATGATGGATAAATCATATAAATGTCTTAAAAAGGGAATATCAGTTATGATATTCCCAGAGGGTACCCGATCGCTTAGCAGAGAGGTAGGGTTCTTTAAGAGAGGCGCTTTCCAGCTTGCATTGCAGGCAGAAGTTCCATTACTGCCAGTGCTGATTGACGGTACAGGAGGAATTCTACCAAAACATGGGCTGGTTTTTGGCAGCGGATATAAGATACTGATCAGGGTGCTGGATCCGGTTTATCCTGGTGACTTTGGTACTGATAATCCCGATAGCCTGGCTTTGAAACTCAGTACCCACATGACCTTGGAACTGAATAAACTAAGATCCGGCAAAATATAGAATGACACAAAACTTATCATATCGCAGAATGCTTACACGGATGGGTTATTACAACTATCAGAACGGATTGATATATCGTCATATAAACCAGGAGGGAGCATGGGAGAATCATCTGAAAAAGTGCAGACAATTTATAATCCGGGCACTAGACATTTATAACCCCGAAAAGATAACTGTTCTTGGCAGTGGCTGGTTACTTGATCTTCCACTGGCAGAAATCATTGAAAGAACAAAGAGCATCTGTCTTATAGATATAATTCATCCTCCTGATGTAATAAATCAGTTAGCTAACTTTAAAAATGTTGAAGTGATTGAACAGGATATAACGGGAGGCCTTATTGAGGAAGTATGGCAAAAGAGCAGACATTATTCAATTTTTAAAAGATCTGATATGCTTAAGAATATTTTAGTACCTGAGTATAAACCGCTAGATGATCCGGGTATGGTAATCTCACTGAATATTCTTACCCAGCTTGAATCATTGCTGGTTGAATTTATAAGAAAGAGATCAAAAACAGAGAAGGAAGAATTAAAGCTCTTCCGGGCTGAAATTCAGAAACAACATATAAATTTCCTCATGAAGCACCCATCAGTTCTGATTACTGACCTGGCAGAAGTCATAACCAGCAGAACCGGAAGTATTGAGACTATTCCTACAATGGTTACTGACCTTCCTCCTTGCCGGATTTGTGAGGAGTGGACGTGGAATTTTGACATGACAGGTGCGGACCTGTACAATTGCAGAAGTCATTTCAAGGTTTTGGCACTTTTAACATGACATGATGACTAAAGAAGAGCTTAAAGAAAGATATCTGAGTTCGGGGTTATTCTACAATCACCTTAAAAACAAGGAGGAAAAACTCCTGTTGATAGTGTCGGTTTTGAGACTGCTAATCTTTATCGGAGGTGTCTTGGTCATCTGGATTGGATTTACCGTTAGTATTTTTTCAGGTTTTCTATTGACATTCATTTTATTGATTCTGTTCCTTTATCTTTTAAAACTTTTTTCAATTCATTCTGAAAGAAGTGATTATTTCAGCAATCTGGCTTTGATAAATCAGAGTGAGGCAGATGCCTTATCAGGCAACTTTTCTGCATTTAATACTGGTAGCTCCTATACAGATATCAAACACGATTTTTCCTTTGATGTTGATCTGTTTGGTGCTTCATCTCTTTTTCAATATATTAACAGGACCGTAACAGGTTACGGGAGAGATATTCTGGCACGATGGTTGTCTGATCCATTCAGTCTTTCAGCAAAATTGGAATCACGCCAGGATGCAGTAAAGGAACTGTCTTCAAAAGATAAATGGAGGCACGAGTTTATGGCCTCAGGGATGAAGGCGCCTTTGGAAATGGCTGCGATCGAAGGTGTGCTTGAATGGATCCGAGAAAATGGACAAAAGGATTCTTCATCATTCAAGAAATTACTGATCCTACTTATGCCGGCTGCCGCAATAGTTTCATTATTACTATGGATTGCAGGGATCTTTTCTTATTCTCTATTCGTATTAATTTTCCTGTGTAACCTTATTTATGTCGCAACGGGTTTAAAAAGAACCAATGAAATTCACAAGGCTTTATCCAGGAAATACAATTTTTTGTCATCGATGAATGGGATGCTTAAAGCATTTGAAAATGAATCATTTGTTTCGTCGATATTAAATGAGATCAAATTGAACTTAACTGGAAAAGAGGCATCTGCATCAGGCTCTGTCAGAAAGCTTGGCAGACTGATTCAGGCATTTGACAGCAGGAATAACATAATGGTAGCATTTGTGTTGAACGGTTTGTTTTTATGGGATTACCAGAGTATAAACAGGTTAGAAAAATGGAAATCTGAATACACGGATTTATTTCCCCTCTGGCTGGACATGATCGGTCAGGCTGATGCATATATTAGTCTTGGTAACTATGCATTTAATAATTCCGCTTTCATCTATCCGGTTAAATCTGCTGACGAGGATGTGTTCTCGGCGAAAGATCTTGGACATCAATTAATTGATGAAAGCAAAAGGGTATGTAACAATTTTTCACTTGGGAAAAAGGGAACTGTATGCATTATCTCCGGAGCAAATATGGCGGGTAAAAGTACTTTCTTACGGACCATAGCTGTTAACTATATCCTTGGAATGACCGGAGCCCCTGTTTGTGCCAGTGAAATGAATTTTACACCGGCAAAAATATTCACAAGTATGCGTACGGTCGACTCACTCTCTGACAATGAATCATATTTCTATGCTGAGCTAAGGAGGCTAAGCATCCTGAAAACTCGGATCGAAAGAGGCGAACCCTTGTTTTTTATACTTGACGAAATACTTAAGGGAACTAATTCTGAAGACAAAAGCACAGGGTCAAAATTATTCCTTCAGAGGATTATTGAAAACGGAGGAACAGGATTAATTGCAACTCACGATACTTCTCTTGCAAAACTTGAATTATCTCATCCTGAAGTGATAAATAAATGTTTTGAGATTGAAATTAATGGCGAAAATATAAAATTTGATTATAAAATTCAGGATGGGATAACTCAGAAGATGAATGCCGTATTTCTTATGAGACAGATGGGTATTTTAGACTAATCCCTGAGTGTCTTATAAAGATATATCACATTCGCAGGAATTCTTGATTTTAGATTTATATATTTATGGAGAATTATTTTTAGAAGCAGTTATTAGATTAGTATTTATGAGAAAGATCAAAGGAGCTGACAGTCCTGGTAACCTGGAATTAAAACGTGAACTCGGACTTGCAGCCGCAGTAGCTATTGTTGTGGGTAATTGTATAGGTTCAGGTATTTTTACCTCGGCAGCATCATTGGCTGCAGCCTCAAATCCAAGGACCGCCATTTTAGCCTGGGTTATCACTGCAGCAGGATCACTGCTTATAGCTTTAAGTTTTGCGAGTCTGGGAACTGCTCTGCCAAGAACTGGGGGCCCTATTGTATACACCAGGGCTGCTTTTGGAGATTTTGCAGGATTTTTAATTGCCTGGACATACTGGATAGGTGCCTGGGTTGGAAATGCCGCGATAATTACTGCCTTTATGCTTTATTTTACATATTTTATTCCTGCTACAGCCACTCCGGTGTTTGCATTCCTTATTACATCAGGCGTATTGTGGTTATTCACAATAATCAATATCTTAGGTGTGAAAGGTGCCGGCAGAGTTAGTATAATAACTACAGTACTTAAGGTAGCAGCTTTAGTTGTGTTTGTCATAATTGCGGCTTTACACTTTAATCCTGCAATGCTTGGCACAGTTTCGAGCGCCAGGGTTTCTGGAATGAGTACTTTGCCGGCAGCTATTGCTATTGCCCTGTGGGCTTTTGTCGGAATTGAAAGCGCCACAGTACCTGCAGGGGAAATAAAAAATCCTGAAAAGAACATAAGGAAAAGTACAATATATGGCACTTTGCTGGCAGCAGGTGTTTATATAATTGTGTCAGTAGTCGGTATGGGAGTACTCGACCAGTCTACACTTGCGAACTCAAATGCACCTCTTGCCGATATTATAAACAAAGCTACTGGTGGCACCTGGGGAGGCAATTTTATTGCGTTGGGAGCTATTATATCAACACTTGGGGCTTCTTCGGGCTGGATTCTCACAACTGCAAGAAGCGCTTTTGGTGCTTCTCAGGACAAACTTTTTCCGGCAGTATTCGGGAAAATTCATCCAAAATATTTAACACCTGTTAATTCATTGATAATAAGTGGATTATTCGCAAATGTCCTTCTTATATTAAACTATATGGGGACATTGAGCTCAGCATTTAATTTTATGCTCCTGCTAGCTACACTTGCTTTTCTTCCTGCATATGCTTTTTCAGCCGCTGCAGATATCATATTACTCAAGAACCGCCCTTCAGAATTTAATATTTTCAGTTTCCTTAAAAACTCCTTTTTTGCACTGCTCGCCTTTGGATATTCTATCTACGCAATCTACGGTACAGGATCTACAGTTGTAATGTATGGGTTTATATTAATGTTACTCGGCATTCCGGTCTATCTGTTCATGATGCTGCAGAATAATAAAAGGGATAAGATAGTGGATAACTTAAGAAAGGATGCTGGTTTGGATAACTAATGGACTCCACCTCTGCCTCTCTCCAACTACATTTGTATTGAAAACCATCCCATCTATTACATCATTTATTAACATTTTTCCACCTTTAGTAACCGTTTTTTATACTGCTAAATATTTCTGAAACAGATTGATTATAGCGCTCCCTGTGTTAAAAAGCAGATCGATTGTTGAAAAATTGACATTCATAGCCTGCTGTAAATTGTTATATTTGCGCAAAATTTCTGCGCAATGTCAGTCGGATATTCGGAAGAACACATAAAAACGCTGGAGTGGAGAGAACACATCCGCCTGAGACCCGGTATGTATATCGGTAAGCTTGGCGATGGATCTTCACAGGATGATGGTGTCTATGTTCTGCTCAAAGAGGTCATGGACAATGCTCTCGACGAGTTTATGATGGGTTACGGCAAAAAAATCGACGTGTCCATAACAGGCAAGGAGGTGAGAGTGCGTGATTATGGACGCGGAATTCCTCTTGGAAAATTGCTTGACGCTGTCTCCAAAATGAACACCGGAGCAAAATATGACTCAAAAGCTTTTAAAAAATCTGTTGGGCTTAACGGTGTAGGGGTAAAAGCTGTGAATGCTTTATCCAGCAAATTTCTTATAAAATCTTTCCGCGACGGACAGGTAAAAGCCTGTGAATTTGAGCACGGAAGAACTGTAAAAGACTCAGCCCTTGAATCTACATCCGAGGAGAATGGAGTTGAAGTGATTTTTCAGCCCGATGAAGAAATGTTCGGCAACTACTATTTCATTTCGGAGTATGTAGATACAATGCTGAAGAACAATGTATACCTGAACTCCGGTCTGGTAATAAACTTTAACGGCAATAAATTCTTTTCACGAAACGGCCTTGTTGATTTACTGAATGAGAACATGGGTAAAGAGGGGCTCTATCCAATCATTCACCTTACAGGGGAAGACATTGAGATAGCATTCACTCATGGACTGCAGTACGGTGAGGATTATTACAGTTTTGTAAATGGCCAGAACACCACACAGGGTGGAACTCACCTTCTGGCATTCAGGGAGGCGATAGTTAAGACTATCAGGGATTTTTATAAAAAAGATTATGACCCCTCTGATATACGGTCATCAATAATTGCGGCGATAAGCATAAAGGTTGAAGAACCTATTTTCGAATCACAGACAAAAACCAAGCTCGGATCAAAAGACATAGGACCTGAAGGACCTTCCGTAAGGAATTTTATCTCAGAATTTATAAAGAAACAACTTGATGATTTCCTTCACAAGAATTCTGAAACAGCAAGGATTTTACTCAAGAAAATTCAGGATTCGGAGAAGGAACGAAAGGCTATTTCTTCAATCCAGAAGCTTGCAAGGGACAGGGCAAAGAAAGTAAATCTGCATAATAAGAAGCTGAGAGACTGCAGGACTCATTACAATACCAACGATGCAAACAAGCTCGATTCAACACTTTTCATAACAGAGGGTGACTCGGCAAGCGGTTCGATTACCAAATCGAGAAATGTAGAGACACAAGCTGTCTTCAGTCTGCGTGGAAAGCCGCTCAACTCGTTTGGTCTGACAAAGAAGATAGTATATGAAAATGAGGAATTCAACCTTCTTCAGGCCGCTCTTAATATTGAAGACGGTATAGAAAACCTGAGATATAATAATGTTGTTGTAGCCACAGATGCTGATGTTGATGGAATGCATATCAGACTGCTTCTGCTTACTTTTTTTCTTCAATTCTTCCCTGACCTTGTCAGAAAAGGGCATGTCTACATACTTCAGACTCCGCTCTTCAGGGTTAGAAACAAGAAGGATACCAGATACTGTTACTCTCCTGAGGAAAAAGCCAAAGCGATCAAGGCACTGGGACCTAATCCGGAAATGACCCGTTTTAAAGGACTCGGTGAGATTTCTCCTGATGAATTCAAACACTTCATTGGAAAGGATATGAGACTTGAGCCGGTAAGAATGAAAAAAAATGACTCTGTAAACGGATTCCTGGAATTCTTTATGGGTAAAAATACACCTGACAGGCAGGATTTTATAATTGATAATCTGAGAATTGAAGAAGATATAGTAGAAGAAGAAAAGCCGCTGAATTAGTTAAAGGAAGTCTTAATGATTTATGGAAGAAGAAGAACTTGATATTAGCAATAAAGACACGGAAACTCCGGTTCCATCAGGACCCGCCGCTCTTCATTCCGTAACAGCTTTGTCGGGCATGTATCAGGATTGGTTTCTGGATTATGCGTCATATGTTATTCTCGAAAGGGCGGTACCACACCTTCACGATGGTTTAAAGCCCGTCCAGCGCCGCATACTTCATTCAATGAAGAGAATGGATGATGGCCGGTACAATAAAGTAGCCAATATCATTGGACATACAATGCAGTTCCACCCTCACGGAGATGCATCAATCGGAGACGCACTGGTTCAGCTTGGCCAGAAAGAGCTCCTTGTGGATATGCAGGGAAACTGGGGAAACCTGCTTACTGGCGATGGTGCTGCTGCTCCACGGTATATAGAATCACGTCTTTCAAAATTTGCACTTGAGGTCGTATTCAATCATAAAACCACTGAATGGAAACTGTCATATGATGGCCGAAACAAGGAACCTGTCACTCTTCCGGTTAAGTTCCCATTGCTTCTTGCTCAGGGCGGAGAGGGAATCGCTGTAGGGCTAGCATCAAAAATTCTTCCTCATAACTTTAATGAACTTCTTGATGCTTCAATTGATTACCTCGAGGGAAAAGATTTTGTTATTTATCCTGACTTTCCTACCGGGGGAATGGTTGATGTGTCTAAATATAACGATGGCCAGCGCGGTGGAGTAGTAAAGGTTCGGGCCAGGATAGAAAAGGTTGACAAAAAAGAACTTATTATAACCGAGATCCCATTTGGAAAAACTACAAGTTCCCTGATCGAATCTATAATAAAGGCAAGTGAAAAAGGGAAAATCAAGATCAGGAAGATCGATGATAATACATCGGCAAATGTCGAAATAGTCATTCATTTACTCCCCGGAGTATCCCCCGATATGACAATCGATGCTCTTTATGCCTTAACCGATTGCGAATACTCTATCTCTCCAAACACATGTGTAATCGTCGATGATAAACCCTCTTTTATGGGCGTTAGTTCCATTCTGAAACATTCTGCCGACAGAACAGTCGATCTTCTTAAAACAGAACTTGAAATAAGGCTCGCAGAACTTCATGAAGACTGGCACATGTCATCTCTTGAAAAGATCTTCATTGAGGAAAGAATTTATCGCGATATCGAAGAGAGCGAAACATGGGAAGCTGTTATAAATGACATTGATAAAGGCCTGGAACCATTCAAAAAGCTATTATACAGGGAAGTAACAAGAGATGATATAATCCAACTCACGGAAATAAAGATCAAGAGAATCTCGAAATTCGATGTAAAAAAAGCTGACGAACATATAAAAGGGATTGAAACCGAAATTGAAGAGGTTAAAAATCATCTTAACAACATAATCCCTTTTGCGATTAATTATTTCAGACAGATAAAGAAAAAGTACGGCAAAGGCAGGGACAGGAAAACAGAACTCAGGAGTTTTGATACTATTGAAGCCACAAAAGTGGTCGCCAATAATGCAAAGCTCTATATAAATTACAAAGAAGGATTTATAGGAACAGGGCTGAAAAAAGATGAATTCATCTGCGACTGCTCTGATATTGACGATGTCATCGTCATCAGAAAGGACGGGGTTTATCTTATTACCAAAGTAGCAGACAAGGTATTTGTGGGGAATGATATCCTTTATGCCCAGGTTTTTCTTAAAAATGACGAACGCACCATTTATAATATTGTTTACCAGGATGGGAAAGATGGTCCGATGCTTGCAAAACGCTGTGCGATCTCAGGTCTGACCCGTGATAAAGAGTACAACCTTACCAGAGGAACGCCAGGTTCAAAAATAGTTTATCTGAGTGTCAATCCAAATGGTGAGGCAGAAGTGATCAACGTACATCATAAGCCAAAAGCCAGGCTCAAAAAACTTATGTTCGAATTCGATTTCGGTCAGATGAACATTAAGGGAAAATCTTCTATGGGCAATATCCTCACAAAAAATGCCGTACATAGAATAAACCTGAAAGAAAAAGGGCTCTCAACTCTGGGTGGAAGAAAGATATGGTTTGATGATGCAGTCTTCAGACTCAATGTTGATGGAAGGGGAGTATTCCTCGGAGAGTTCAGCGCCGATGACAAAATCCTGGTAATTATTAAGAATGGCTTCTTCAGAATCGTAGGTTTTGATCTGTCAAACCACTTTGAAGATAACATTCTTATAATTGAGAAGTTCCGTCCTGGTAAAGTCTATTCGGCTATCTACTGGGATGCTGAACAGAAGTTCTATTATGTAAAAAGGTTCACAATTGAAGAATCCGAGAAACCACAATGCTTCATAAATGAAGATCCCGAATCAAAGCTTTACAGTCTTACTGAAGTGGAGTATCCTCGTTTTGAAATATCATTCGGGGGAAAACATAAAGGCAGGGAGAATGAGATAATTGAAGTTTCTGATTTTATAGGAGTAAAGAGCTTTAAAGCCAAAGGGAAGCGGCTTACCAGTTTTATGGTGGAAAATATTCAGGAAATTGAGCCGGTCATTATAAAGGAGGTAGAGATTCATAAAGACGTTATATCAGACGATGAGCCCCCGCCACCTCCTGTACATGAAGATCCTGCTCAGATGAAGCTCGAGTTGTAATGGTTAAAAGCCAGAGAATCTATATAATCGGTTTCATGGGGAGCGGTAAATCAACCGCAGGGAAAAAGCTTGCTTCTCTTCTGGGCTGGACTTTTGTGGACCTCGATAAAAGCATTGAAGAATTCGCTGGCAAATCCATTCCTGAAATCTTTGAACAAGATGGAGAAACTGTCTTTCGCCAGATTGAAACAAAAATTCTCAGAAACCTTAATTCGCTGAAAAATACTGTTATTTCAACAGGAGGAGGTACCCCGTGTTATAATGATAATATGGAGTATATGCTTGGTACCGGTCTGACTCTGTATCTGAAACTGACCCCGGGGCAATTGAAAAGCCGTCTCTCCAAATCAAACGGGGAAAGACCATTGATAAAAGATTTAGGACCCCATGAACTTCAGTCTTTTATAGAGAAAAAACTTGCCGATCGAGAAAGATGGTATGACAGGTCTGATATAATAATCGAAGGGATAGATCTGGATGTCAGCATATTGCTTGAGAATGTCCAATCCAGGTTAAACTTATGATTTTTTCAAAAACAGTGATGGTTTAAGTTATCAGTATCAGCATCATAATTGTTCGGATCAATAAATTATGGTTCAAAAACTAAATGAATATCCGACTTTTAATTTTAATTGTTAATTTAGTATGTTATAATTTGTAACGGGGCAATTTATGAGATATAAATTACGTACTCTTCCCGGAATAAAATCAGGAGAAGAGTCAATAGTATCAATGCTTCTGACGCAATCGGTCTTTCTTGGTCTTTTTATCGGAGCATTTGATATTGCGGCACACTCCCTGTTGCTTTCAGTATTTGACGTAAAAATGATGGCCCGCGGATATATCATCTCCGGGATTTTTGGCGTAATCCTTACTTATCTTTATTCATGGCTCAAACCCCGGGTCCGTTTTAAAAATTTTCCGGTCATTAACCTTTCTATTATTACTATCCTGACTTTTTTGCTATGGTTTCTGTTGATTTTTACACATGCTAGAACGGTAATATTTTTACTGTTTATAATGTACGGACCTTTGAATATTCTGACATTAATTGGATTGCGGGATGTGACTGAAAATCTGTTTTCAAAAGAGCGGGAGAAAAGCGTTTTACGAATTGACGATACGGGACTTTTTGCCGGAATACTCATTATTTCTTTCACTATCCCACTCTTTCTTGTTTTTAAATTTCATTTAATCAATCTTTTGCTTTTTGCTTCATCTTCTGTTTTAATTGCGACAGTTATCCAGATTGTTATCGGAAACAAGGTCAGTCTCAGTGATTCTTCAGGAGCGGATAGTAAGGATAAAAATGAACAGGACTTTTCCCGTTTCATTTTTTCTAAGGAAGATCCATATCTCAGAACTATAGGCTCATTCGCAGTTCTTTCACTTTTGGCAACCTTTTTCATTCAGTATTTATTCATGGCGTTTACCAAACAACAATTTCCGGTTGCTGAAGATATGGCCGGTTTTCTTGGTCTGTTCACCGGAAGCATAGCACTGCTTATCATCTTGTTTAAGTTAATCGATTTTACATATATTCTTAGAAAATATGGACTTCGGAAATGTCTTGTTACAACGCCGCTTCTTATTATTGTCATAATTGGATTGGCCATAATAATAGGTATAACAATGGGATATAAGCCGGCCGAATTCAGTGGATTTTTTATGTTTTTCGTGCTCCTTGCATCCGCCCGGCTAATAACAAAATCTTTGAGAGAGGTTCTTGAATACCCTTCGCTTAAAATAATTCATGAATCTGTAGGCAAAAAAAGAAAGGATGAACTACACACTGGGTTTACAGGAATGTTTAACGAATTAATGGTGTTTATTTCAGGAATTGTACTGACAGGGCTTGGGCTTTTTAATTTTGTAAGGCTTATTCATTTTTCATTTCTTCTTTTTGTTATTGCTTTAATATGGCTATATGTTTCCTTTCGGATAATAAAGGAATACAGGAGAAACATTGCCAGAACCGCTGATAAAGCTGAAGGAATACCTGAAGTAGTCAGTGTTTTAAATAATCACAAAAGCTTTAAAAGCAGATTTGCTGCCCGTCTTGATTTCAGACGGGATTATTTTAGTCTTATTTCAGGGGATTATTCAGTATTGAATGATAAAGGAAACAAGTGGTATTATGAAAAAATTATAGACTACGCAAAAACGGTAAAAGATATAAACCTTGTTCCTGTTCTGAAAAAATTAAATATTAATACAGAACTTGACGAAAATATCAGAAATCGGGCTGATGAATCAGTTGGTATGATTCAAGAGTACTATGCTTCAATTAAACCTGGAGATGAAAAGATCAGCGATGCACTAAGAACGCTCTCAGGAACAAGAACACCTCAGACTACGGAAATCCTAAGGCTCTTCAGAGATAGTTCAGTTGAATCCAAGAAACTGGCAATTTACATGATAGGCAAATTCGGGATATCTGACCTTTTATCGGAAGTTTGCAGATGTCTTGGTTCCCCCGGACTGGCGGTTGAAGCTTCGGAGGTTCTGCGGAAGTCCGGATCAACAGTTGAAGATGAATTGCAAAGATTCTATATTGTTACATCAGGAAATGCAAGATTAAGCAAAACAATACTTCAGCTTTTAGGAAATATATGTACAAAAGAGACAATGGGATTCTTTTTTTCCCGTCTCTGGTCAAACTCACGGCTACTGAAAGAGATCGCATCTAAATGTCTCATTAACTGTAATTTCAAACCAGATGAAGATGAGAAGGTGCGTCTTAATCAAATGTCATCCGATATAATTGGTATTATTACCTGGTATCTCTCGGCAAAAATATCCCTTATCAGAGATAATGATAATTTTCTTCTGGAAATGATTAACCGGGAGATTAAGAGGTGGACAAGCTTCCTGATTGACATCCTTTCAATAACATATAAGCCGGTATCAATTAGCAGAATCATAGAAAAAATTAATATAGGTACTTTAGAAAGTGTCAGTTATGCATTGGAACTGACAGATATAGTGGTTGACGAACCCATAAAACAAAAACTTATTTATCTTCTTGATCTGGCGCCGGATGAGGTAAAACTTAAAAACCTGTTCCAATTCTATCCGGGTGAGATTCCCAACCGGAAAAGGCTTCAGGAAGATATTATTAACCGCGACTACAACCTCATCAGCTTATGGACAAAAGCCAGTACGTTGAGAACTGTTTCAAGGATTGAAAGCGATGATATGGCCGAATCAGTAACTGCGCTTCTTTTCAGTCCTGAAGAAATAATCCGCGAAGAGGCTGCAAACCTGATAGCAAGATCTGACTCCCGTCTTTACCACACGGCTGAAGAAAGATTACCCTATGCAATAAAGAAACAGCTGGATAACATAATTAATGGCAAAACGGATAATAAGGAGCTGCTTTTCGAAAAGGTACAATTTCTTGCCGGGCATTTTAATAGGATAAGAGAGGATGATTTACTCTCGCTTGCTTCAGAAATGAAGTATAAGACTGATCTTGATGATGGATCTGCTGAATTTCCTGAAGGTTTAATAATCTGGCAGTTATCTGATAAGAATGAAGCTGATCATGCGCAGGTTCTTTATGACGGAGCAACAGCCAATTCTGCTGTAATGAATCTTCAGGGTCAAAATTTATCCTTTTATTACCTGCCCTTATCCGCTATTGAACAGTATCTTTTCCAGTTCCCCGACAGATCTTCAATGATATTGAAATATTTTGATGACCATGAATAATTATTGAAAACCTAAGCTCAATTATTGTAACTAAAAAAAGATTTTATCGTTAGACATGGAAAAATGGTGAGGCTAATCACTGAATTTTAACAGTTGTTTAAGTTAAGTAAGATTTTTATCATTATGGGACTAAAGAATGACACTAAAGACTTCAACCCTTTTCCCGGATTAAGGCCATTTGCTCCTGAGGATAGCAAACTGTTCTTTGGAAGGGAATCGGAGAGTGATGAAGTAATCTTAAAATTGTTGAAAAACAGGTATACGACTGTTGTAGGTTCCTCAGGAAATGGCAAATCATCACTTATCTTCAGCGGAGTATTGCCAAAGGTCCTGAAATTAAAAGTTGGCCAGTCCTCAGTCTGGAGAGTTATTTCTTTCAGACCGGAAGATGATCCTTTTGGAAATACGGCTTCTGCTATCGCCAATGGAATTACTGATCCTGGACAAAAAAGTATTGACAGAGCAGTGATTCTTTCAGAACTTCTCAATAATCCTGTAAGCTTTTCTGATGTTGTAAGGAAATACATGATAAAGCATGATGACAACATCCTGCTGGTTATTGATCAGTTTGAAGATCTATTCAGATATAATTCGCCGGAGGAAGCAGAAATTAAAAGTGAAAATGCCAGGAATTTTGTGGATTTTATCCTGAACTCAGTCATTTCCGCTGACGTAAATATATTCATTATAATTGCGATGCGTTCTGAATACCTGGGAGAATGCTCGCATTTCAAGGGCCTTACAATGTTGATAAACAACAGTAATTATCTGGTTCCTGTTATGGCACTTGAAAACTACAAGGAAGTTATCGAAGGACCTATAAACTTTGCAGGGGCAAAAATTGAACCGGACCTTGTTGATAAAATTCTTAAGGATATAAATAAACATACCTACCAGCTTCCAGTTCTGGAGCATGTTATGATGAGAACCTGGGCTCGCTGGCAGAAACTTGAACAGCCTGATAGACCTGTCAGCTTGGAAGATTATGCACTGATTGGTACATTGGATAATGCTCTTTCACTACATGCTGATGAGGTTTATGAAGAATTAAACCAACAGGGTAAAGAGATCTGTGCATCGATGTTCAAAATCATAACCAGGAAGGATCCGGACATAAAAAGCATGAGTCATCCCTGTAGTATCAAAAAAGTAAAGCTTCTTGCGGGATGTACAGATGATCAGATAAACATCGTAGTTGAAAAATTCAGGAGCAATTCACGATCTTTTATTACACCCTCAGGTGACGTCGTTCTGAGTGAAAACACTTCAGTCGATCTGCAGAATGAGTGTCTCATCCGGTATTGGAAGAGGCTCAGGATCTGGATAGATGATGAAACTGCTTCAAGGGAAATATATTTAAGATTATCCGAGGCATCGGCTCTTTATCAGCAGGGAAAAACAGGGATGTTAAGATCGCCTGATCTTGAACCAATCATTGCCTGGCGTAATCAACATAAACCAACACTCAACTGGGCTGTCCAATACAATCCTGCATTTGAAAGGGCTATGGTTTATCTAAGGACCAGCGAAAAGTCCTTTTTGATCGAAGAACAGAACAAAGTTGTTCTCCAGTCAAAGAAAATTAAAAGAAACAGGCTTATAACAAGAGTTTTAAGCGCAGCTATTTTAGTTGCTGCAGGATTCTTGCTTTTTACATACGTACAGAAGCTAACTGCTGAAAGACATATTGTTCTTGCAGAAAAACAGAGGATCGAAGCAGAAAAAGGGAAAGCCTTAGCCGATTCCTTTGCTGTTATTGTTTTGGAACAAAAGATTATTTCGGATTCAACTGCCACAGCTTCTGTTCAGGATGCCGAAGCGGCAAGGAAGCAAAAACTTGTAGCTGAGCTTCAGAAATCAATTGCTGAAGGAAAAGCTGCAGAGGCTTTACATCAGAAATATCTTGCTGTTAAGCAATCTGACTCATTAAAAAATGTCAGTCTCACTGCTGTACAGAATACAAAATTAGCAGTTGAACAAAGGAATGAAACTCAGCGCTTAAGGATGTTGTCTATCGGAAAATCAATGTCATTAAAATCATTGCAGATGTCTGATCAGAAAGATCTGCAAACAATTCTGGCTTATCAGGCCTACCTGTTTAATAAAAGGAGTAACGGACCTCAGAATGATGCCGATATTTATGCCGGTTTGTACAATGCCGGTTTGCAGTATAGTAATGTTAGTTATCGTTCGTTCAAGGGTCATAATGGGGCAATAAAAAGTATAGCATTTTTGCCGGGCAAGGACGAATTCTTTACTTCCGGGGATGATGGACAAGTACTTAAATGGTCACTCGATAAAAAGGATCAGACTCTTCAGGTTATGTATACTGGAACCGATATTATTGACGTATTGGCAGTCAGCCCTGATGCCTCCTGGCTTGCATGCGGAAGTTCCAATTCTTCTATAAAAATGATCCCATTAAAATCTAATGCCACAGGGTATGAAATGACAGGGCACAAGGGAGGAATAAAATCGCTTATTTTTTCGTACGACGGGAAATACCTTTATTCAGCTGCTGTTGATGGAAAGGTTCTGAAGTGGGATATGGCAGCAAGAACCAGTATAAATGTTGCCACAGGTTCTATGGAGATTACATCAATTGATATCTCTTTTAAAGGGAATTACCTCGCAGGTGTCAGTTCTGATGGTAAGGCAGTTGTCTGGAATCAGGATAAAAACTCTGAAAACTTCAGAATCGAAACAGCAGGGAAAAATATTAAAGTTGTCAGATTCAATCCCGATAATAATCTTCTGGCAGTTGGCGATGCTGATGGCACCGTTGAATTATGGGATATTAATCTGCATAAAAAGATTTCTGAAGTTAAGGCTCATGGAGGTCAGATTAATGATATACAGTTTAATACTGCCCTGAAGCAGATGGCTACATCGGGTAACGATAAAAAACTAAAAATCTTTAATGTATCCGATCCGACTGACCTGACACAGCCACCTGTAACCCTGGCCGATAATGAAGGATTTGTCGTGGTAATGAAGTTCACTCCCGATGGTCAGATGATAGTCTCCGGAGAATCGGGAGGAGGGAATAATGTCTTAAGCCGTCCTTCGCATGCTGACTTTATGGTCGCTGATTTATGCAATCTGATATCAAGGAACATGACACAGGAAGAGTGGAATGTTTATGTTGCAAAGGATATTCCTCTTGAAAAAACCTGCCAGCGGAATAATTTAAATATAAAAATTGAACCGATAAAAACCTTAAACAAATAGACTAAAGTCTCCTGTCTAAACCGGTCAGATGTGGAGTTGAGTTTAGTAGCCTGATTAAGAGATAATTGAAATCGAAGGGATTGTTATAGCTTGTTTTGTTAACGGCATATTAATCAAAA
>Ga0182010_10000838_pt1 | contig 17180 bp, 15 predicted proteins | sample 611E1MmetaG_FD_120488 | JGI IMG/M metagenome (GOLD analysis project Ga0182010, IMG submission 120488) | Permafrost microbial communities from Stordalen Mire, Sweden - 611E1M metaG | ecosystem: Environmental > Terrestrial > Soil > Wetlands > Permafrost | place: Sweden: Stordalen | collected...
CCACGTCGGCCTGAGCCAGCGGGCAACCAACGAGAAGTCGAACCCGACAGGAGAATCCCATATGACATTCAACGTAGGTTCCGAGATCGGCCAGCTTCGCGAAGCCATCATCCACCGCCCCGGGCTCGAACTGTCGAGGCTCACCCCCGACAACATCGGCGAGCTGCTCTTCGACGACGTGATGTGGGCGTCGAAGGCCAAAGAGGAGCACGATGCCTTCGCCGAGGCCCTCCGGGACAAGGGCGTGCTCGTCCACTACTACGGTCAGCTCCTGGCCGAGACGCTCGAGCTGCCCGAGGGCCGGGCCTTCGTGCTCGACCGCCTTTGCACGCCTCAGATCCTCGGCCCCTCACTGATAGAGCCGGTGCGACGGCTGTTCGAGCACCTCGACGGGGTGGAGCTGTCCCAGTTTCTGGTGGGGGGTGTGCTGAAGGCCGACCTGCATCCATTGCGGGCCCACAGTCTCAAGTGGAACATGCTGAAGGCCGACGACTTCGTGCTGGCTCCCCTACCCAACCATCTGTTCCAACGTGACAACTCGTGCTGGATCTACGGCGGGGTGACCATCAACCCCATGGCCAAGCCGGCCCGCCAGCGCGAGTCACTCCACACCAGGGCCATCTACCAGTTCCACCCGATGTTCAGCGGGGCCGACTTCGTGACGTACTACGGCGGGGATGACCGTGACTACCAGCCGGCCACCATCGAAGGTGGCGACGTCCATGTGATCGGAAACGGCGCAGTGCTCATCGGCATGGGAGAGCGCACCACCCCCATGGCCATCGAGAGTGTGGCCCACGCCCTGTTCGACGCCGGGCAGGCGACGACTGTCGTAGCCATCGAGCTCCCCCACAGCCACGCCTTCATGCACCTCGATACGGTCATGTCCATGGTGGACACGGCCACGTTCGTGCTGTACCCCTACTTCGACCGACACCTCCGCAGCTGGACCATCACCCAGAGCGAGCAGCCAGGCCAGTTCACGATCTCCCACAACCACAACTTGTGGGACACGCTGGCCGAGATCCTCCAGGTCGAGGAGATCACCGTGCTCACCACCGACGAGGACATCCGGGCGGCCGAGCGCGAGCAGTGGGACGACGGCACCAACTACCTGGCCGTGGCCCCCGGAGTGGTCATGGGCTACCAGCGCAACGTGGCCACCAACACCATGCTCCGCAAGCACGGGATCGAGGTCGTCGACATCGGTGGCAGCGAGCTCGGGCGGGGCCGGGGCGGCCCCCGGTGCATGACCTGCCCGCTCCAGCGGGACCCGGCCTGAGCGATGCACGCCATCGAGAACGACGACCTCACGCACCTGCACGGGAGGAGCCTCCTCAAGGAGGTGGACCTGACCAAACAGGAGTTCCTCGCCATCATCGACCTGGCCGCCCGGCTCCGGGAGGAGAAGCGGACGGGCACCGAGCGCCAGCGGTTGGTGGGAGCCAACATCGCCCTCATCTTCGAAAAAGCCTCCACCCGCACCCGGTCGGCCTTCGAGGTCGGTGCCCACGACCAGGGGGCGCACGTCACCTACCTCGGACCGGAGGGAACCCACATCGGCCAGGGGGAGTCGATGAAGGACACGGCCCGGGTACTGGGTCGCATGTTCGACGGCATCGAGTACCGGGGCTTCGCCCAGGACTCCGTCGAGATCCTAGGAAGGTTCGCCGGGGTCCCGGTCTGGAACGGGCTCACCGACCAGTGGCACCCCACCCAGATGCTGGCCGACATCCTGACCATGCGTGACCACGTGGACAAGCCGCTCGACCGGGTCGGGTACTGCTACCTGGGGGATGCCAGCAACAACACTGCCAGCTCGCTCCTGGTCACCGGTGCCCTGCTCGGCATGGACGTGCGCATAGCCGCCCCCGAGGAGCTCTGGCCCTCCTCCGACGTCCAGACCATCGCCAGGGAGCTCGCCGCTCTGTCGGGGGCGAGGGTCCACATCGGCGCGGACGTGTTGGGCGGGGTGGAAGGTGCCGACTTCGTCTACACCGATGTCTGGGTGTCGATGGGCCAGCCGGCCTCAGACTGGGACACGAGGATCGGTCAGCTCCTCCCCTACCAGGTCAATGCCGACACCATGAAGGCGACGGGGAACCCCGACGTGAAGTTCATGCACTGCCTCCCGGCCCTGCACAACACCGAGACCGAGCTCGGTCGCCAGATCTTCGACAAGTCGAACCTCACCGCCCTAGAGGTCACCGACGAGGTCTTCGAGTCGGCCGCCTCCATCGTCTTCGACCAGGCGGAGAACCGGCTCCACACCATCAAGGCGGTAATGGTCGCCAGCCTCGGTAGCTGAGATGCGCCTCGTCGTAGCCGTGGGGGGCAATGCCCTGCTCGAACGGGGGGAGGTTCCGCTGGCCGAGATCCAGGAAAAGCATGTCGGCGTGGCGGTCGACGCGCTGGCTCCGCTGGCCGGAGACCATGACCTGGTGATCACCCACGGGAACGGACCACAGGTGGGCCTGCTGGCCAACGAGAGCGCGCTCGATCCCGATCTACCTGCTCCCTACCCGCTCGATGTGCTCGGCGCCGAGTCCCAGGGCATGATCGGCTACTTCCTCCTGCAGGCATTCGAGAACGCCCTGCCCGGACGGGAGGTGGTCAGCCTGGTGTGCCAGACCGAGGTGGCGGCCGACGACCCGGCGTTCGAGCATCCGACCAAATTCGTCGGGCAGGTCTTCTCCGAAGCCGACGGCCGCAAGCTGGCGGCGCTGCGCGGATGGCAGATTCGACCCGACGGCTCAGACTGGCGGCGGGTGGTGGCCTCCCCCGAACCCCTGGCCATGGTCGAGCTCCCGACGATCCGCATGCTCCTGGGCGATGGTGCCATCGTCATCTGTGCCGGGGGCGGTGGCATCCCGGTGGTCCGGGCCCAGGACGGTCGGTTACGGGGAGCGGAGGCGGTCATCGACAAGGACCTGAGCGCGGCGCTGCTCGCCCGGGACCTCGAGGCCGACGCCCTGTTGATCCTCACGGACGTGGCCAACGTCGAGACCGGGTTCGGCACGAAGACAGCGCATCCGATCGGGCGCACCACCCCCGACCGACTGCGCGCCCAGCCCTTTCCTGCCGGGTCGATGGGCCCCAAGGTCGAAGCTGCCTGCCGTTTCGTGGAGGCGACCGGAAAGCCGGCGATGATCGGGCAACTCGACGACGCTGCCGATCTGCTCCGAGGCACACGGGGCACGATCGTGGAGCCCGTGAACGAGGCGGGACCCGCCGGTCCGGCGACAGGCGCCATGGGAGCTTGATCTGATGAGGACCATCGGGGTGCCCTACCACTCGGACGAACTGATACCTGGCTTCGATGTCGGGGTCCCGGTGAACCTCGAGGTCATCGCAGAGCTGCCGACCGCTGACCCCTGGCGGCGCATGGGCGTCTTGTACGAGAGAAGGTCGCCCAGGCGGTGTGCAGCCATGAGCTGCCGGTGCTGGTGGTCCTCGGGGACAGCACGACCAGCCTCGGCGTCTTGGCCGGGATGCAGCGACCGGGACGAGATGTGGGCATCGTGTGGGTCGACGCCCATGGCGACTTCAACACCGAGGCCACAACGCCGTCGGGCCACCTGGGGGGCATGCCCCTGGTCGCCCTGATCGGGGGCCGTGCCGAACGGGGCTACGAACATCGACGGAACAACCGTGTGCGATTCCAGGCTCCCGTGACGACAAGGGTAGGTCGACCGTGCTCCGGGGCGATCGGTTCAGGATGGGTCCCCAAGCGCGTCTCACTCATTCCTGACAGGAGGACTCCGTCACGACCGACAGCCGACTCCGACGTCGCCGCCCTTCGGGGCGTGGATGTCGGGCAGAGTATGGACCATGGCCAGTAGTCGTGTACTCGTCGATCGGCTTCACGAGGTCGTCGGCCCGCAGTTGATCGTCGATCGTGACGTGATCGCCTCGTACACGACGGACTGGACGGGGCGGTTCGGGGGCCACACGGTGGCTGTGGTGAGGCCCGGTTCCACCGAGCAGGTGGCGGGTGTCGTCCTCACCTGCCGGGAGCTCGGCGTCGCTCTGGTACCCCAGGGTGGCAACACCGGTCTGGTGGGTGGCGGGGTGCCCCTGCACGGCGAAGTGGTTCTGAGCCTTCGGCGGCTTCAGAGCCTGGGGCCGATCGACACGCTTGCCGGTCAGTTGACCGCCGGTGCCGGCGTCACCCTCTCGGCGCTGCAGCGAGCTGCTCGGTCCGCCGGCTGGGCCTACGGGGTGGACCTGGCAAGCCGAGATTCGGCGACCGTGGGGGGAATGATTGCCACGAACGCCGGTGGGGCGCACGTCTTGCGCTACGGGGACACGCGAGCACAGCTGCTCGGGTTGGAGGCCGTCCTCGGAACGGGCTCCGTCGTCTCCCACCTCGGCGGGTTGGTGAAGGACAACACCGGCTACCACCTACCCGGCCTGGTGTGTGGAAGCGAGGGGACCTTGGCCGTTGTGACCGCCGCTCGGCTGCGCCTCGTACCTGCCATGCCGTTCCGGACCGTCGCCGTGCTGGCGTTCCCCACGGTCTCGGATGCTCTCGACGCGTCGGTGTCCTTCCGACGGTCGCTCCCCGCGCTCGAGGCCTGCGAGCTCTTCCTCTCCTCGGGCCTCGAGTTGGTGTGCTCGGTGACAGGGATGCGGGCGCCGTTCTCGGACCCACACCCGGTCTACCTTCTGGTTGAGATGGCCGATCATGCCGACCCGACGGAGGCGCTGGCGAAGGCGACAGACTCGATCGACCACGTGTTGGATGTCGTGGTCGCCACGGATCTGTCACGACGCGCCGAACTGTGGCGCTACCGTGAGGCACACACCGAAGCCATCAACTCCCTCGGCCCCCCTCACAAACTCGACGTGACGCTGCCACTCGGTTCACTGGCCGAGTTCATCGACCGGGTGCCCGAGACGGTCCGGACGATCGCTCCGGCGGCACGTACCTGGCTGTTCGGACACGCCGGAGATGGCAACGTCCACGTGAACGTGAGTGGTCTCCCGCCCGACGACGATCAAGTGGACGAGGGGGTCCTTCGTTTGGTCGCAGACTTCGGAGGAAGTATCTCTGCCGAGCACGGCATCGGTGCGGCCAAGAGACGGTGGCTCCACCTCTCACGGACCGCCGACGAGATCACGGCATTCCGCACCCTCAAGCGGGCTCTCGACCCTGACGACGTCCTCAACCCCAACGCGCTCTTGCCGCCGGACGGGTCATGATGCCCTGCTGTCCGAGGCGTTGGGTCTCGTGCGGGCAGGCGGCGGGCCCCACGGGACGGTGTCATCGGTAGGGGGCAGTCCACGCGAGGTACAAGTCGGGCGAAGCGGTCTCGTTCGCAACGGGTCAGGCAGCGTGACTGGATAGCCTCGATGACATGGAGACTTGGGACACCATCCGAGCTCGTCGCAACGTCCGTTCCTACGACGATCGGGCGATCGCTCCGGAGGACCTTGATCGGATTCTCGAGGCCGGGTGGCGCTCGCCTTCGGCGTCAAACCGCCAGAAGTGGGACTTCGTCCTCGTGACCGAGCCGGATCAGTTACAGGAGCTGTCGACGGTCTGGGTCGGCGCCGGCCACCTGGCCACAGCCAAGGCGGCAATTGTCCTCGTGCTGCCGGAACCTGCGGCCGAGCGCTATCGGACGATGGACCAGTACGACTTGGGACAGGCGACCATGGCGATGATGTTGGCCGCCGCGGACCTCGGCATCGGGAGCGGCCATTCCGCCGTCGGAGACCAGGAGGTCTGCCGGCGTCTCCTCGGCACGCCGGCAGACCACGTCTGCGCCTACATGATCGCTTTCGGGTATCCGGCCGACCGGCCGCTGAAGCCGATCGCCAAGCCTGACAGACGGCCCTTCGACGAGGTGGTTCACCGCAATCACTGGTGACGGACTACACGCCCGTGTATGCAGCGCACATCTCCTGGCCCGGCCCCGACCAACCGGCAGCGAGGATTGAGTGGGGCGCTGACCGGATCCACCACCTCGGCGGCGGAACCAGTCAGCGTGAGGGTGGATGCCCAAAGATGGTCGAGTTCGCATGAAGCCGATTACCCGGACTGGACCTACGACTCGGGCGCCTGGAGGTCCCGTTGCCGTTTGGAGGGTTCGATCTCGTTGTCTCCCTCTGGCTGTTCATCATCTCGATGCCGAGAGTGAGGCCGATCCCTTCCGAAGTATCGCCAGGGCTCTTCGACCAGGCGGGCGATCTGTCATGGCCGATGTCGCCGCCCCGGAGAATCCGGGCGATGAGATCACGCCGATCAATGGCGTGTACGAAAAGCTCAGTCGAGCCGACGAGCAGCTGTTCTGGTTGAAGAGAGCTGGTCTGGTTCCCCAGCCCGCATGGTCGGTGAGACACTTTGCTGTCCCAGGTGCGGACCGGCCCGTGTAGAGCGCATACCCATGGTCGTGCAGCACTCCAACTCGAGGGCTCGAGCAGTCGATGCCGGACCAGAGGTAACTGGCCGGGAGGCATTCGCGGCTCGGACAGGATCACAGACCCGCAGGTATCGGGACTTTCGGCACTAACCGGGAACCTGGCGCCGGCGTACGATCACATCGGGTGCTTGGGGGTGTCAAATGCAGCGGCTCAGTGGTGCGGACGCCAGTTTCGTCTACGGGGAAACACCGAATTGGCACATGCACCTGGGCACGTTGGCTGTGCTCGACCCCTCGACCGCCCCGGACGGTTTCGATGTGGATCGGTTGCGCTCGCTGGTCGAGGCCAGGGCGGGCCTGCTGGGACCATTCTTGCGCCGCTTGGTTGAGGTTCCCTTTGGCCTCGACCGCCCCGCATGGGTGGACGACCCCCACCTCGATCTCGACCGCCAGATCCGCTCCGTGGGTGTCCCGGCACCGGGCGGCCCCCGTCAGCTCGGTGCATTGGTCGGCGATCTGTTGGCCTACAAGCTCGAGCCGGGTCGTCCCCTGTGGGAGGTCTGGTTCATCGAGGGCCTCGAGGATGGCCGCGTGGCTCTGCTCACGAAGATGCATCACTGTCTGGCGGACGGAGTCCGGGGCGCCCGCATGTATGAGGTGCTCTACGACCCCGAACCCGGCGCCCCCATCGACCGGCCCGATACTCCCCTGGTTCAGGGCGAGCGCATCCCCCCTGGGTGGGAGATGGCCCTGCGGGCGCTGCCCAGACTGGCGGGCACCCCGCTGCGAGCCGCCCGCACTTCTGGCCACCTCAGCCGGTCCGCCCTGGGGGTGCTGCATGTGCGCGGCTCCCCGGAATGGCCGGGGGTGACGTTGCCCTTCCAGGCGCCGCGTACGTCGCTCAACCGATCCATCACCCCGCATCGCGGATTCGCCTACTGCTCGGTGCCACTTTCCGGTGTGAAAGCAATCAAGAACGCGTTCTCCGTGACGGTGAACGACGTGGTGCTCGGAATCTGCGCCGGCGCGTTACGTCGCTACCTGGCCGATCGCGGCGAGCTTCCCGGCAAGCCGCTGATCGCCCAGATACCTGTCGCGGTGCATGTCGACGGCGGCGGCGATGCCTCCGGGGGCGCATGGGGGAACGCGACTACCGTGATGGGCGCCGCCCTGCCCACGCAACTCGATGATCCGGTCGAGCGGCTTCGGGCGATCCACGCATCGACCCAGAGCGCAAAGGCGATGCAGCAGGCGCTCGGCGACGACCTCATCCTCGACCTGGCCGATGTCGCTCCGCCCGGACTCCTCGCCGCCGGGGTTCGGGCCTACAGCCGGCTTCGTCTGGCCGACCATCACCCGCCGGTCTTCAACCTGATCGTCTCCAACGTCCAGGGCCCGCCGCTGCCGCTGTACATCGCTGGAGCGCGGCTCGTGGCCAGCTACCCGATGGGCCCATTGCTCGACGGCGGCGGGCTGAACATCACCGCGATGAGCTACCTCGACCACATCGACTTCGGCTACGTCGTATGCCCGGAGATCGTGGAGGACCCCTGGCAGCTCGCCGACGCGACGTCGGCGGCCTTCGTTGAGCTCGAGAATGCGGCGGGATGACACAAGTCCAAAGGGCCGACACTTCGAGGACTCGTCCATCAAGGGGGCTTGTGCGTCCGTAGCCTCCGAGAGTCTTCGAACTTCTTGCCCGGTCGCGGCTCGGGTGCGCCATGGGGCACGGGATTCTGCGTTGGCGGTGGCCTTTTGGCGCGTCCCTCGTCGTGCCGATCTGCCGTGCAGCGGGGAAGTTGGCGGCCGTTGTCAGTGAACGGCGGCATCCGATTTGAGCGCAGGGGACTGCTTCTGGAGCCAGGCTCCCGTGGCGTCGAATAGGCCGGGTGGTTGAGCAGGTCGAAGTGGTGCGAACGTCCGATGTGATACCGGTGATCAGAGTCGAACGGGATGTTGCGATTCCGTGGGTGGCGACCGTAAGCGTTGGCGGGTGGAGCGAGGAGATCGCCGAAGATCCAGCCGAATGGGTGGCGCTGTCCTGTGGTGATGGTGGCGCTGATCGAGTGATGGTTGGCGGTGGAAAGTAGCGGCACGTTGTGCCGGTGGCTTCTGACGCAGGCATCGGGGTCGCAGTTGGTCCAGTCGTCGTCGACGATGTAACCGAAGCGCAGGTCCTTGATCCCGGCACCGCGCCGGTTGACCAACGCCGCGATCGGCCGGGTCAGCTCGCTCTTCGACAACATCCCGGTTGCGTAGCTGGTCAGGCGCTCGACCGGCGCTCCGAGGTGGGGCGCTCCGAGATAGAAGACGTGGCGGACGGCGGGAATCCATGGTTCCTCGGTTTGCTGGCCGTAGTGGCAGGCGCTGCGGGCAACCAGGCCGCCCATGGAGTGGGCGATGACGATGATCTCTTCGACGGGAGTGGGCCAGGCCGACACCACTGCGGTGAGCAGGTCGGACAGACGCTTTCCGTTGTCGGAGATGTGGAGGCCGGTGTTGTAGCGCAAGTACAGCGTCGTGTAGCTCCCAGCGGCAACCAGACGCGAGCCATAGGTGACCGGCCCATCACCGTCGTGGTCGTCGGCATGCATCCTCCAGGAGTTCTCTGTTTCACCCAGTCCATGGAGGAACACGGCAAGCCTCGGCGTCGCGTCGGGGTAGGCGGCTTCCAGCCTGTCCGGTCGGACCGGTATCACGCGGCCACCGGAACGCAGAGCCATGCGGATCGCCAGGGAGCTGTTGGCATCGCACAACCGGTCGCCGACCGCTGCGTCGAGAGCAGCAATTGCCAGGTTCGTTCGCTGCCTCATTGCGGCGGGCAGAGCAGAGACCTTCGAGGTCATTCCACCGGCGAGCCAGCCGGTGGCCAGAAGCGCACCTCGGACGCCGCTGCATGCGCGGCCGGAAATGCCGTCGTGAGCGGCGCGGACCGAGGTACTCCCGGGCATCGCGCTGGTCGCACCGAAGACGCCAGCCGCCATGCGACGGTGGATCTCTTTGATATAGGCCACCGCACCCGCCACGGTCCGCCCAGCGGACCGGCAGAAGACCAGAGCATTCTCTGGTGTCACCGGAGGCACCCCCCTGATTGAGACGCACGGTAGCCGGGGACTGAATCGGCAAGGTGAACTCGAGCTCAGCATCCTGCCGATTGATGCTCGTGCACGCCAAGAGCGCTCAGCTGCCGGTCGATGGTCCTTCGCATCTGAGCAGATGGGTCTGTCCCGAACGTGAGTGATTTCCACGCCCGGTCCGTGTCAGGGACGCCATCGGGCGACTAGAACCTGCCGAAAGCCTCTGTCTTGAACACGGCCATTACGGAGAACATGGTTGTAGCCAGAATTTGGCGAATCGAGGGCCTAGCGAAGGAGGAACCCATGGCCGATACAAGGAGAAGGACCCGCGACGACAGTGTGGATCGCATCATCGACTCGCTCGGGGGCGCGGAGAACTCGGCACTCGAGGCGGTGCGGAAGTTCCTTGACACCGTCAACGATGCATTCCCTCATCTCGGTGAGGGCGGCGGCACGCGTCAGAAGATCATCGACTCGGCATTCAAGATGACGGAAGAACTGGTCGGAACGTCGAACCAGCTCGCGCAACGGCTGGTGAAGGTTGGTGGGGCCACGACCGAGCGTGCGCCGGCCCGCAAGGTTGCGGCGCGCAAGACCGCCGCTCGGAAGACCACCGCCAAGCGTGCGCCGGCCCGCAAGGCTGCGGCACGCAAGACCGCCGCTCGGAAGACCACCGCCAAGCGTGCGCCGGCCCGCAAGGCTGCGGCACGCTGACTCTGAACGGTCGAGCATGGCGAACACCTCGCGGAGCTGGGGGCGGAGCGGACTGCACCTCTCCGGTTCTGGCCAAGCGATCCTTCAGCCGGGAATACGCCCGCGGCGCACTCGATGTGCCGCACTGCCCCAACCAACCTCGATCGGGGCCAGGTGGAGACGGAGCCATCGGTCGATGGGCGTGGTGCTGTCGGCTCGGCCATCGGCAAGCTGGCCCGGCGGATTCCCATCTCGGCCGGGGGCCGCCCCCGGGTCCCTCCCTGCGATTGCCACTCAGCTCACCGATCTCCGGTCACTTGGAAGCGATGCAGCTGAGCGCGGATGGGACAGCGAGGTGGCCCGCCACAATCGAGTCATCGACAGCCTTGAGAGTCACGTGCGCCGGCTGGAGAATCCCACCTGATTGCCAACACTTGCTTGCCGTCACCCCGAGGGCCGCATAATCCACAAGAAGATCAGCGGTTGCTTCCAGAGTGACGACGGTGCACGCGCGTTCGCCACCGTGCGCTCCTATCTCGCCACCGCGAGGAAGCACAATGTCGGAGCACTCGACGTCCTCGCCCAGCTGTTCCGCGGCGAGACGTGGATGCCGCCGATCACCACCTGAGCGCATTCGCGCATCAGACGAATCGGCCCTCACAACGCAGTCAATCAGTCAACAGCCCTGTTGAATCGCGCCCCAACGCAGAAGCCGATCTCGTTCGCTCCAGATTGCCATTCCAGCAAACCCTGTTCCGTCAAGAATTCCACGTCAAGCGGCCCGGTGAATGGTTACCTCCCGTGCCTCTTGACGCGGCCCCGCTCCTTCAGACATGCCTGATTGGGGCGCAGCAACTGGAGCAAGCACCTAGATGGGGATCCCCCTACGAACCCTGCCGGGCTGAGAAGGCGGAGTTAGTGGTGAAGGCGCCGCAGGAGCTCGAGGTACACCTCGGAACCCACGATCGCGTCCAGCTCGCCGGCCATCGACTCGATCACTGGCCGGTCACCAACGTAGGCCTGGGTGCCCTCGGTGCAGCACCAGGTCATGGTGTCGCCTTCGGCGCCCCAGTCGCCTCTCGTCCACCCCCGAACTGTGGCGATTTCGGTCGCGTCGTCACCTGGCTCCCAATCCACTTTGATCGGCAGCTGCCAGCAGACCGACGGCTTGAAGTCGATGGGCGACTCACCCGAATCGATGGCCGCCAAGTGCAACGCGCATCCCGCGCCCCCACCGAAACCGGTCCGGTTGAGAAAGATGCAAGCCCCGTCGACCACCCGAGTGCTGCTGCGGGTGGCGTCGCCGAAGACACCACCCTCGACCGCGGTGGCGTGGTACTCGAAGCGAGCAGGATCCAACGTGGACGCCAGCGCTCCAATCAGCCGCGCCTCGTCGTCGCCGTCGAGATCGGCACCGATCGAGCAACATCCTTGGCCGAGTTCGGCCGCTGGGTACGGAAGGATCCCCAGGCAGCCGCGGCCCCAGATGCAGGTCCAGTTCGAGGTCAGGAACGAACGGTCGAAGCGCCACGTGGTGTCGCCGTCCGAAATCTCGGTGATCGGTGGGTCCATAGGCGCACAGCGTAAATGCTGGAACAGGTGCAGCGTGGACCAGGCGACGCGGAATCGTCGACTGACATGGCGCTGCGCCGGGTAGGACTGTTAGAGCTGCGCCCTGACCGTTGAAGACCACTGCCCCGGGTCGCTAAGCGCATGAGTCGACGATCGGGTGCCGAAATGCGGCAGGGAACGATCGCGAGGGCAAGAAGCGGCCACCGAGCCATGGGCCATCCTCTGCCGCCATAACCTGGATCTCGAGGTTGCAGAGCATCAGTCAACCAATGTCTCGCGTCGCCCCAATGGTGAGCCTCGGTCCACCTCGATCGGTGGGCTGGCACCGACAAAGCCCCAGATCGACAGCCTGGATGGCGTTTTCGGCACTTGCCTGTGCATCGCTCCACGGGTACCACAACGAGGCCGCATCTTGGACAGCGATGGCCATCGGTACCCAGATCGGAGCAGTTGCAGACAGTACTATTTGTTCAAGAAGTGATTGATTCTGTTGGCAGCATTCGCCCTGATGTCGAAATAGTAGAACGGGTAGTCATAGCTGTGGTAGACGCCTGCCGGGAGGAGCGGGTTCCCCGGGGCAAGTTGCGCCACGTTGGCCGAGCTGCAGATCAGGGCGCCCTTTGCCGTGTCGACCTGGGCGTTGGCGTAGTCCATCACCTTCACGAACTGGCCGGTCGTGGGATCGGGCAACCACGACCCCATGTTCTGCTGGGCCGTTGCCTGTGCTTCCGATGTGGTCCATGTGATCGGATTGATCACCAGGGCATGTTGGGCGGACAACATGACGGGGTTCGGGCCGCCGATGGTGGGCGCTTCGGTGTTGTACGAGATGATCACTCCGGTGTCATCGGGACCCCGGCTGAACTTCAGGAAGGGGTTCTGATTGAGATAGTCCTGGGTGATCGGGTAGCCGATGACGTACGCCGCCACCATCCGCTTGTACACCTGGGGATTGGCCTTCATGTAGGTGGACAACAGGTGGGACAGAACGGAGGAACCCTGGGAGTGGCCGGCCAGGATGAACGGTCGCCCGTCGTTGTAGTGCTGTAGGTAGTACTCGAAAGCAGCGATCGCATCGGTCGTCGGAATGCCGCCGACATCCTTGACCTGGTTGGCCGGGGTCATGCTCTTCTGCACCATGGCGTCCACCTGTCGGTAGTACGGGGCGTAGATGTTCGCCACGGGTGCGAAGGCAGTGGCTGTTCGCTGGAATGCGGCCTGGTCGCCCTTGATCATGCTTGGGGCATTGATCGGCCCGATATCCGGGGCGCTCGGGGTGGGCTTCTGATAGGCCGTATCGGACAGATAGAAGACGTCCACCTTGTGGGTGATGGATGTGGGCAGGGCGAGCCAGTTTGCAGCGTTCGAATAGTCGATCCCGCTGTTGTTGACTGGAGGAGTCGAACTGCTTGAGCCACAGGCCGTGACTACGGAACTGCAGGAGAGTACGAGAACCGAGGCTATGAGAGTGCCACGGGCCGGGTGCGAAGACTTCCCTGATCTTCTCTTCGAAGTTGGCGTCATACCGCGATTCTCCTCAGTGGCTACTTGCGAATACCCCACAATGACGGACCTTTGCTTGCATCTCAGGGCTCAAGGCCACGACGAGCTCGGCGTTGTACGGACCGGCAGCGTGCAGGTCTGTCGGGTCGGTGATGAAGAGCTGCTGAGAGGCCACGGAGAACGTACGCGATTTTGCGGCGAGCGACCCCTCTTTGACTGCCGGGTCGACGCAGGTCGCCAAGATGGAGACCGTATCGTCGCTGTTGCGCACGATCTCGAACGTGCGGAATTGCTGGGGGAAGTCCCGCAGCGAGAACGTCTCGACCTCCCAGAAGCCGAGCTCGGGACGGTCGGGATCGGGCGATTCGAGAGCGGTCACCGCATTGAGATGGCGATGTCCGGCCACCCACAGGATGAGGTTCGGGTAGGTGTGGAGCTTGGCGATCACTTGCTCCTCGGACACCTCGGCAACAGGGCTCCAACCAGCAGGGCCTCCCGGCTGGTCGGTGCCGATCGGAATGTGAGCGGCGACGATCATCAGCTGGTCGTTGGCCTGGCCCTCATCGAGCTCTCTCACGAGCCAATCGAAGTGTTGATTATCGAGAGACCCGTGCCCGTAACCGCCGAAACCCACGACGTTGGGATCATCGACACTCTGCGTGTCGTCGAGGACGATCATCTTGATCGGAACATCCGAATCCGGCACGAAACTGTACGAAGCAAAGGTATCGGCGAGTTCGGACTGGGTGAACCCGTGGCCAGCTGGCTTGGAGGACGTAGAGAAGAACTCGCCCATCCACTCCTTCTTCGACAGTGAACGGCGGTTCGCATCGGCGCTGAGCACTTCGGGTGGGCTTGTGAATTCCTGTTCGAGCCCTACGCCGATGATGTCACCGTTGGGCGTCCGACCGTCGAGCGAGCCCATGTAGAAACCACGAGAATCTGTGCCACGGGGGTCGGTGAAGATGTCTCCCATGTTGAGGATCTTCTTGCCGACGTAGGTCTCCCGGAGGTAGTCGTCCGCCGGCATCACGCCCATCCAGAACTGATCGTGGTTGCCGATGGCTTGATACCAGACGATCGACTCATCCAGGCCTGCCGCCTTGAACTCGTCCTGATAGTCGTTGTAGGGACCGGGGATCGGGTCATCCTTGACGCCGGAATCCGGAGTGATGTTCTTGCCGTCGAGGACGTCGATATACCACCTCAGCTCGTTGTACTGGGTGTTGTTGGCTGCGTCACCGAGGGAGATGCCGAAGTCGAACGGATCTCTTCCGTGAAGGGCGTTGATCGTCTGGACGGCAGCGTCGAGGACTTGGGTGGTGTACATCATGACCATTGAATATGCGCAGACGGCAAGAGGACTGCCGCCTTTGTACCCGATGAAGATCGCCTGCGCCGGGGACTCCTCATCGGTGATGTGGATGTCGGTGATGGTGAAGAATTTCAGTAGGCGCGTCGCGTCGGTTGCTGATGCACTACGTGAATCGACAGGCAAGAGATCGAGCCGCCGCTCGTGTTCGATGCCTGGCCCGTAGTGCCATCTGCCATAGCCGTTCTCCTCGTACTTGGAGACCTCATAGGGAAGGACTACTTCCGAAGTTGAGGGTATGGGGTCAGGCACGACGGTCCGCTGCAATGTCGTGAGAACGTCGTCGTCTATCGGGTATCCCTCTAGTTGGCGTTGGCCATCGACGTCTCCGCCCGATGAAGAGAAGGTGTGCGATGTCTTGTGATCATTCGAGTGTGTCACTGGATGCCTCCGTAGTTCTTGACGGGGAATGCTTTGCTTCGCGGAATGACCGGTTGCCGGTGGATGTTCGAACTCGTGCGCACCTCCAAATGCCCATTCCTCCCGGCCGGCGGATGCCGAGCCGATCCCACCCACGGCTCACTCCTACCTCCTCCCATTGGTTATCGGCCATATTCCGTTTCGCCTGTAGCAAGGGTTGTTCGTTGGATCCCTGGCGGACTGCAACGGGCGTAGGCGGACTGTCGGCGAGGCAGGAGCGGAGGCAATTGCGATGATCCGGCGGACCCTCCTGCGAATCGGTGAGGCCACAAACTTTGGCCATGAAGAGATCGTGGACAATCGCGACTCCTTCACGGCCGTTGAGAGCCTCGTCGTGTTTGGGCTCGGGCTCCTTCTGGCCGAATTCCTCACGGCTCACAGGAGCCGCTGCCTGCCTCTCGCCGGCAGGGTAATCGCTGCCTGTTACCCTTCGGCGATGACTCCTGGGCAGGACCTGTCGCTTCCGACGCTTCCCAATCTGCGCGACATCGGTGGCTACCGCACCAACAGCGGAGGCACCGTGAGAACGGGCTTCCTGTATCGATCGACCGCACTCGACAGGCTGGCCGGGGATGACATCGCGACCTTCGACTCGCTCGGAGTCCAATCGGTGTTCGACTTTCGGACGGAGGCGGAACGCTCGGCCGAACCCGACCGCTTGCCTTCTGGCGTGCGAGGGATTGTCCTCGACGTTCTGAAGGACTCCAGTGACGCGGCACCCGCACAGCTGTTCTCCATACTGGCCGACCCGAGAGCGGCCGCCGAGCTGCTCGGTGACGGAAAGGCGATCCAACTCTTCGACCGGGGCTACCGCGAGCTGGTCACCTTGCCGAGCGCGCTCGATGCCTACGGGAAGTTCTTCACTGCCATCGCCCGATCACAGGCACGTCCTGCACTGTTCCATTGCACCACCGGCAAGGACCGCACCGGCTGGGCGGCGGCCGCGGCCCTCCTGCTGCTCGGGGTGTCCGAGGCCGATGTCGAAAGTGACTATCTGCTGACGAACAGAGACCTTCTTCCGGCCCTTCAGCCGGTGTTCGACCGGTTCGAGTCCCTCGGTGGTGACCCCGATCTCCTTCGACCCGTGCTCGGCGTGGAGATCGAATACCTTCACGCTTCCCTGGGCGAGATGCGTAAGGCCTACGGCACAATCGAGCAGTATTTCAGTGACGGCCTTCGCATCGGCCCGGAAGATCAAGATTCGCTGCGTCAGGCTCTCATCTTGTGACTGCGCTGGAACCTCAGCACACGCACCACCAACGATCGCAATGCCACACGGGGGTGCCTCGCTGTCAGCATCGAGCCGCGCCATCTGCGGCCCGATCCGAGGGGTGGTTGCCGCCAGCGACAGACCAAATGTTTGGTACTCAGTTCCTTCGCCTCGTCGGCCAGGCCCGAGAGTCGTTCTGGCGCGACCCCGAGCCGACATTGGGGGCCGATTACTCGACCTGATCTCAAAGGACGCCGTTCTGAGGTTTGGTGGCCGATCATTCCGGCTGGTCTCACCGGCGGGATCCCGCCCAGGTGAACGCTTCCGAACGGTCAGTTAATTGCCCAGGCCGCCGAGTATGGCGTTCACGGCCAATGCCCAACGCCGGTCGATTGATTCGTGGGAGGTCCCAAGTCGTCGGGCGTTCTCAGCGGCCGCGAGGCCTTGCAAGAGCGAGACAAGCACATGTGCAATGTCCGTTTCGTCACCGTGAAGAAGCCCAGCATCAACACAGCGCCGCACCCGCTCTACGATGAAGATCCTCACCGAACTACTCGCTGCGCGCTCGTGTGGGCCGGGCTCGAAGTCCGTGAACGGACGGGAAAACATCACTTCAGACAACACGGGATTCTCGCGGATGAAGTTGCGATAGATCTCAACGAGCTGGATCAGGTCGGAGCGGGGGTCATCAGAGTCGGTGAGATTCTCGAGGCGCCGTCGCAACAGCCGAAATCCCTCGAAGAACACCTCACGCACCAGCCCGCACTTGTCACCGAAGAGCTCATAAACCGCTGGTGTCGAAGTCCCCGCCTGCCGGGCGACGCTTCTTGTCGTGAACCCGGCCACCCCTTCCCTTACGAGCAGCTCAACTGCGACAGACAACACGTGATCCCGCAGCTCAGGGGTTCGCTGCTTCGCCCTGGGCATGAGCGAGCCCTACTGAGATGCCGGTGCGACAGGCCCAC
>Ga0182010_10000841_pt1 | contig 17174 bp, 8 predicted proteins | sample 611E1MmetaG_FD_120488 | JGI IMG/M metagenome (GOLD analysis project Ga0182010, IMG submission 120488) | Permafrost microbial communities from Stordalen Mire, Sweden - 611E1M metaG | ecosystem: Environmental > Terrestrial > Soil > Wetlands > Permafrost | place: Sweden: Stordalen | collected...
CTGCGGTTTAAGGTCAGTTAACGGCATATTTATTGCTCCTTGATATTAATTTAACGTTTGCTTTTTTAATTATACTGCAAAACAGGTAACAGTTTTCAGTTTTGAAATGTGAGTATGGAGTTGAAAGTGGTGAATTCGGGTAATGATGTACGGGAGAGGAAGTTTTCACTTCGTTCGAGAAAGCAATATCCCGGGGGTATTTGAAATACGATAAAGCAGAAACAACCGGTATTATTTTAAATCACGGCATCATGCTTACTGTTTTATTTGTATCGGCAATTCAACTACAAAAGTGGCTCCTTCGGAAAGACCGCCGGCGGCATATATTCGGCCGCTGTGATTATTGATTATCCCAAAACAAATACTAAGCCCTAATCCGGTACCTTTGCCTACTCCTTTGGTGGTGAAGAAAGGGTTGAATAAATGTTTCATGTTCTCAGGCGAAATTCCGGAGCCATCGTCTTTAAAGGTAATCCTAATGATTTGATCCGACTTTTCCGTAGTAATAAAAAGAATACCTTTATTGTGAGCTTGAATCATTGCATATTCTGCGTTTAAGATCAGGTTCAGAAAAACCTGCTGCATCTGGAAAGGATCGCACATGACCAGGGGAAGTTGGGAGTCAAATTGCAACTTAACCTGGATGTTATTAACATTTTGTTCATAAGTCCGTAATTTCAATACTTCTTCCAAGATAGTATTCACCTGCACCAACTGTTTCTCCGATGGATGTTTGCGGGCGAATGTCAGGAGGTTTTTCACAATAGCAGCTGCACGCTGCCCTTCATGGTAAATGTTATTTAAATCTGACTTTATTTCATCGGGTATGTTCTCCTGAAGCAGCAGCAGCTGGGAGAATCCAACGACGCTGGTCAAAGGATTATTCAACTCATGGGCCATTCCCGCAGCCATTTCACCAACCGATATTAACCTTTCGTTTACCGAGAGCGTCGCCTGGCGTTCACGCAGTTCGGTAACGTCATCAAGGATTACCAGAATCTTTCCTTTTTCCATATCGATAATATTTGCAATAACGATTTTCTCAGCGCCGTCTTGTATATATTTGAGCTCAACTTGCCGGTTAGTTGTGCCATCGTTAAATACGTTCGATATGATTTCCGTTAATCCGTCAAAACAAATCGCATCTTCGATTTTTTGACCTTCTGCGTTATTTTCTTGCAAGCGGAACATACGATAGAAAGCAGAGTTTGCCAGAATTATGCGATTATCCCGATCCGTAACGAAAACAGCATCCGGCGTGCTGGCCATAATACCGTCAATCAGATCTTTATTCTCTTTTAATTTGATTTCCGCCTTTTTTCTTTCGGTGACATCCCTTAAAATGGCCAGATCACCGATAACCTTGCCATTTTTCCTGACCGCGGTGGCGTTGATTTCAATGAAAGCTATTTCCCCATTACTTTTTATCATTTCGACCTCGTACGGAGATACTGTCATGCCGGCCATTCTTTTCAGGGAATTGGCATTGATAACAGGAATGCTATTTTCGCTGATAATATCAATCAGCGAAATAAAGTTTTTACCGATTACTTCTTTTCTGTTCCAACCGCCGAGATCTTTCAGTTTATCGTTGACGTCAACGATGTTTCCATTTTCATCCAATAAAATGATGATATCATTGGCTGATTCGAAGATAGTTCTGTACTTCTCTTCTGATTCATTAAGCATAGCTTCTGCCGCTTTTTTTTCAGTGACATCCTGGCCAAAAATTTGTAATCCTACTATATTACCGTTTTCATTGATAGGTTCGCCAATGAGAGATATCCATCTGTAATCGCCGCTTTGACGCTTTATTTGAAATTCAAAAGGAATTGTTTCCGAATCCTGTTTGGAGAGTTTTTCCCGGAATCGCTTTGCCAAAGATGCTAAAACATCCGGAGGAAATATCCCGATTTTGAAACCATTGCTTCCAACCACTTCCGAACGTTTTAGCCGGGTGACTTTTTCAAACATTTTATTGACATATTTGATGTTCCCTTCAAGATCAACATTGCATATCATAATAGGAGCATCCTCAGTCAGGGTTTGGAGCTTTTCCTTAGATATTGCTAAAGCATTTTCATTTTGTTTACGGGTGGTAATATCGACCCAAGTTGCTAACAGATATGGCGTGCCATCATTACCGGCGATATGAGTGGAATGCTGCTCAACCAGAAATTGCACTCCTGATTTATTGTTAAGCATGCGCTCCCCGTTAAACAGTCCGTCCGGAACCGGGAGGTTAGCAGATGCGTCGATAAATCGCTGCCGTTCTTCAAGCGGCCACCATGGGAAAGGACGCTTTATTCCGATAGCTTCCGACTTAGAATAACCGCTCAATTTCTCAAATGCGGGGTTAATATATTTTATTGAACCATCTGAATCTATAATAAACAGAGGATTCGGCGAATATTCCATCACGCTCAAATTAAACTGTTCGCTGATCCTAAGCGCTGTTTCAACTTTTTTACGTTCGATAAGTTCCTGCTCTAAAAGGCTTCTTTCGCGAGATATAATCGCAACGTTTCTTTTTTCGGTAAACTCATGCAGCAATAATATCCGTCCTTTGAGCAGGTTTTGATTGAAGATAGAAGAGATATACAAATCATAATAACGGCTCGTCGTTTCTTTTGAAATTTCTATTTCCAGTTGAGCCGGAACGGTTTCAGTTTTAAGCGCTGTGGAGCATACTACTTCTGAAAACAACCGGTTAATGTTTGTACCGGTTACTAATATCGATTTGGAATTCAGCATATTGGAGGCGGCCGGATTAGCTTCGATAATTCTGTTAAAAGGATCCACGATAATAACGCCGTCATTCATGCTTTTAAAGATAGTGTCATAAGCTATAGGCATAATGCTGAAAAGTTGAACACGGGAAAGCCCCCAGAAAAAAGCTATTCCGGTAATTGTAAAAGCCGTGGGCGTAGGATCGATTTCGAATGGGAGATGTATCTTTGCGATATAAATGAAATTGGCCACCAAAGGAACAAAAGCACCGATGAGCATTACGCTTACCTGTTTGCGGTATATACCGGTTACTTTAAAATAATAATTAAAAAGAAGGACAATACCGATTCCTATTAATGAGTAAGAATAGACCGCATGAACCCACCAATATGCACCTTGAATCGCTATATCAACCGGCGGAGAAATACCGGTATCCAGGGATACACTAGTCCACATCAAATGATGGAAATTATTAGTCCAAACCATAGCCAAAGTGATAACGGGTAATATGGACATAATAATAAAATTCCGGCGAGTCGACCATTTGCTTTGATTGGTGTAGTAGAGCGTGAATATTAACCATGCTACCGGGATTAAAGTAATCCCGAAATAGCACATCTTCATCCAAATTATTTTATCGGAAAGCTGGGGACTAAGGTTCTCCATGATCGCGCAGGGCAACCACAGAGATATCCCTAACATTAATAACAGGAATACCTTTACTGAAGAAATACTGCGGTAAGTCCATGCTCGAGCTATCACTATTAAAGCAATTAATAGTGATATAGCTAATAGAATTACTCCCAGAGAATAATTTAGGGTTAACAACCTAATTTCACCCTTTTAGATCGATTGGCCGAGATGCTTTATTTATTAGCTGCAACGAGTCCTGAGTCTGATCGTGCTAACAAAAAATAATCGGCTTTAATTTTTGACCTGATCACAGCATCGAAACCGGTCTCCTTATCAATCCAGATCCATGACGTTCCGCAAATTATTTTTCTGCAATATTCTTTGAAAAAAATGCATTAACCTGATGTAGAAACAGATACAGGTTCTTAACATAAACCATTTTACAGTATAATATAATGCTTTGAATTATGGTTTACAAGTAGTCATTAGTATGAAACTGACTATACTTTAGTACAATCACGAAGCAAAAACCAGATTCCCGATAAAGTCAAAAAATACACCGGATTTGAATCAGGGATTAATGTTTATCCCGGTGTCAAAACCGGGGATAATTAAACAGATAACTCAGCCGGCGTATCATCGTGCGGATAATAAATGCTAAAACAACCGATTAATGTTTCGCGGTTGGTTAGCCCGACCGCTATCAGGAATGGAATACCGGGTGCCGTATTTTCCCATTCCTCCCCCTAAAGGCGGAGAGGAATGGGAAAACGGATAAGCGATTAATCGCAGGTGATGACACGAAGAACTTTAATATCCGGTTCAACCCAGAAGCCGCGGCGGCCGATTTCATCGCCGTTGCGCTTGCGGTCAACAACAAATTCGCCGTTCTTATCAATATGGCCTTCGTCGACACTGACGATGAACGAGAAATTCTGGGTGAAGCTGTCACCACCCGTAATGGAAGAGCCGATGGTTTCCAAAGTCGGCTGGGGTCGGAGGTAAAAGCGGCAATTCGCGCCGACCAAATAGAACTCATTCCTGGCCGCCTGTATAACCCAGCCATAAGCCGCTTTAAATTTAGCCTGCGGAACGGGCATCCAACTGGGGGAGCGGTGGCGCCAATCCTTGCCGGACCACGGGGTGCGTTTATCGCCGTATTCTACCAGTAAAGAGAAACCTTCGATTTCTTTTTCCCAGGTGGGGACATTATCTTCCTGGATAAAAGTATGAATCTTGCCGGTGCCCTGGTATTTCAGCAGAAGGGGAGCGGCCGCGGCGGTACACCGGATGCAGTCAATAGTAGTCTGCCGTTCCGGCCGGATTTCACCTTCCGGGGTGCACAGCACTTCGACGCCGAAGAAGAAATTACCGAGGCAATTGTAATCGGCGATGGCACGGAACATGTTGGGGTCGCCGATAGTTTCCGGCATGAAGAAGGGATTGTCTTCGCGGGCATAATTGGCGCAGACTTCGGCAAACCCTTTCGCATCCAGTTCGTAATTATCCGGGGCGATGAAATCCAGGTGCGGGGTATACCATTTGTAGATATCGAGTACTTTGCTGACGCCGCCGCCGGAGGGATAGGATTCGCCGGCGCGGACCCAGCCGTGCTGTTCCATCAGCCAGACGTTGGTATAAAGGACGATGTCATAAGCGGCTTTGGCGGCCGCGGCGATATTATCGACATAAGAGGCGATGCTCCAGGCGGTCATCAGTTCGCCGGCCTGCCAACCGAAAATTTCCGGCCAGGTGCCGGACTTTTTAGCACCGGACTGCTGCCAGATATCATAAATGCGGCCGCAGCCGGCTTTTTTCATCGCGGCGACCAGTTTAGCAGGCACCGGACTATCGAATTCGGCCTGGGCTTCGGGGCCGTAATCACGGTCGCTGCCGATGATACCCTGCTCATTTTCAATCTGAACGGCGATGACGGTGCGGTCGGTGCCGTCTTTGGCTTTGAGATGTTTGCAGAGCGCGACAAAAGCCTTTTTATCAGCTTCCTGGTTGGCTTTGCAGTGCGAGGAAAGGTCCCAAACATCCTTGCCGCTTTCGGCTTTGACCCGTTTGAAACGTTTGGTATCGGTTTTGACCCATTTGGGAGCATAGTCCATGTTGCCGTTTTTCCAGGAGGCGAACCAAAGCAGGATGAGTTTCATCTCATAACGGCGGGCGCCGGCGAGCAGCTCGTCCACGGCGGTGAAATCGAATTTGCCTTCTTTGGGTTCAACCTGTTCCCAATAGACGGGGATTTCGAGGGTATTACCATTCACCATTTTGGTAATATTGAAAGCCTGTTCGGCCTCTGCGGCGTTATACCCGCTGGAATTGCAGGCCTGGCCGCCGATAGGGAAGAAAGGTTTGCCATCGACCTGGAAGACACGTTTGACTGCTGTCATGTTAGTAAGCTCCTTTTTTATATTTGATTTAGATTTTACTACGAAATAAGAGTTAATTCAGAGTATGTAATTGAATTATATTGTACACCAATTATCAAGTTGTTTTTCCTTCGTTCAAGATTAAATTCGATTAGTTATTTTTAACCAACCAACTTCACTAAAACCTCACCCTCTGACTCCCTCTCCTCTACATTTTGCTTTAAGAGCAAAAGTATTTCGCCTGAGGGCTCAAGGAGAGGGAGGAGGTTACTTAGAGGGGCTGTGCCCCTCTAACTCAGGGCCCTGCTCAATATTATAGTGTAATCCGTGTCGTTCGTTTATGTGGAAATAATTTCGATTAAAACCTCAAGAGCGGCTTCATTTGGTGAAACACTGACCCTACAGAGCTACGGTATTACTTGTTAAAGGGCAGTTTAATGCCGGCGCGGAGGAAGACGGGGATTTTCTCCAGCGGGGCATCGACTACGAGCCACTGGCCGCCTGCAAATATTTTATCCGTCCAGGCATCGGTCCAGGTTGTACCGGCAGGGAGGTAAACTTTGCGTTTGCGTGCTCCGTATTCCAGGACCGGAGCGACGAGAATATCCGGGCCGAAGAGGAATTCGTCGTCAACAGCGGCACAGCCGGGGTCTGCCGGGAAATCAAAGAATAAGGGGCGCATCGGTGGGATGCCTTTTTCATGTGCCATCTGCATCTGCAGGTTGACATAAGGGCGCAGCCTTTCGCGGAGGAACAGAATATCCTTGATGATGCCGTAAGCTTTGTCGCCGAAAGACCAGACTTCGTTGGCGGCGCCGGTCGATTCGGAAGTGAGGAGATGCGAGGCCGGGGTGCGCGGTTCGCGGAAACCGTGGAGCCGGAAGATGGGACAGAAGACGCCGAATTGGAACCAGCGCACGATGAGTTCCTTGAAATAGGGCGTATTGATATTGCCGTTGTAAAAACCGCCGATATCGGTGGTCCACCAGGGGATGCCGCTCAAGCCGATGTTGAGACCGGCACGGACCTGCGCCTGGAGGGCTTCAAAAGTGGAAAGGATATCGCCGGACCAGACGGCGGCGCCGAAACGCTGACTGCCGGCCCAGGCGGAGCGGCAAAGCATGACATATTCAGTCTCTTTTTCGGCCTGCATCCCTTCGAAAAATGTCCGCTGATTGGAATGGGGATAGAGGTTGCCGACTTCCTGACCGCTGCCGAGGTGATAGAGCAGGCCGCCCGGTTCATTTTCTTCGGCGAGTTCCGGTTCACAGGCATCGAGCCACCAGACTTTGATGCCTTTTTTGTAATAGTTATCCCGCACTTTGCCCCATACGAACTTTTTGGCGGCGGGATTGGTGGGGTCATAGAAATAGGTGATGATGGGGCCGGCAGGCTTGTTATCAAAGAAAGGACGGGAGGCGAGACCTCCTTCACGGTTGCGCACCAGCAAGCCGTTTTCCTTCATCGTCTGGAAGTTCTCGCTGTTTTCGTTAACGGTCGGCCAGATGGAGACCATCAGTTTGACACCCATGTCATTCAGTTCACGCACCATGGCGTCGGGGTCTGGCCAGCAGGCGGGGTCGAATTTCCAGTCGCCCTGCAGCGTCCAATGGAAGAAATCAGTGACGATAATGGAGAGCGGCAGTCCGCGTTTTTTATATTCGCGGGCGACGGACAAAAGCTCATCCTGGGTTTTATAGCGGAGTTTGCACTGCCAGAAACCCTGCGCCCATTCCGGCATTTGCGGGACGTGCCCGGTGATATCGGCGTAACGGCCCATGATTTCAGCCGGGGAATCGCCGGCGATAATAACGTAATCGAGGCAGCGGGAGGCTTCGGCGGTCCATTTGGTGCGGTTCAGGCCGAGTTCAGTCTGACCGATGGCGGGATTGTTCCAGAGGAAGCCGTAGCCGCGGGAAGATAACATAAACGGTATAGAAACTTCGGTATTTTTCTGGTAGAGGCCGACGACGCAGCCTTTCTGGTCGAGGAAGCCGTGCTGATGCTGGCCGAGGCCGTAGAGGCGTTCGCCGGCATAGGCTTTGAAGCTGGCTTCCAGGTGAAAAAGGTCGCTGCCGAGTGGTTTGTAATGGCGGGCGAGATAGGAATGGCCGCCGTGGCGGATGTAGGTTTCTTCGAGGAGAACGGAATCGTCAGCACTTTTGAAGTAAGTGACGGCGCCGGCAGGAGAGATTTTAGCCTTGATTTTGCCGTTTTGGATGGTCGCGCCGTCTTCGGTGATTTCAATTTTAGGGGTGATTTTAACCGGATTAAGCAAGGCCCAGCGCCTTTCTTCGATGCGGGGGGATAAAGTCGAGCGGATTCTGAGGCTGTCGTTTTCCCAGGGTTCTATTTGTAAAAGTTCGTGATTTTTTTGCCAGATAAGCTTGCCATCTTCTTCGCTGAACCAGTTCATGCGGAACCTCCAGAGAGTGTATTTAATAAGAGTATAGCACTCAGAGCCATGGAGGGAAAAATCCAAGTTCTAAAGTCCAAATTCCAAATTCCAAACAAAAATTCAAGAACCAAGTTTCAAAAAATACGGAATGAGCAGACAGCAATCAGCGGTCAGCATTCAGCTATGAGAAAGGACGGAAAGGGACTGGATTCCCGTTTTCACGGGAACGACAATGGAGGCAGGTTTTCCCCTCTACCCTGAGATTGCTTCGCTACGTTCGCAATGACGGCGAGAGAAGGCAACTGGATACCGGCTTTCGCCGGTATGGAGATGAAATTTGATGTCCTTGAGCCCGATTACAGGGAATTAACAGCGTTTTCGATGCGGGAGAGGGCTTCGAGGAGAATTACGCGGGGACAGGCGATATTCATGCGTTCGAATCCCGAGCCGGACTCTCCGAAAAGGAAGCCGTCATCAAAACCGACGCGGGCTTTTGCCCGCATAAAAGTGCTCAAAGCCTGATTATCCAGCCCTAATTTACGGCAGTCAAGCCAGAGCAGATAGGTGCCCTGGGGTTTGATAACTTTAATTTGGGGAACCCTTTTCGCGAAGAATTCCATTGTGATTTTGAGATTGCCGTTGAGGTAATCCAGCATTTGCGCCAGCCAATCGTCGCCTTCGCTGAAAGCGGCTTCCATGGCAACGAGGCCGAAAACATTGGGGCCGGGGACGACGGCAGCCATGCTGTCGGAGAAACTTTCACGCAGTTTCTGATTGGGGATGATGATGCAGGAGGCATGCAAACCGGCGAGGTTAAAGGTCTTGCTGGGCGCCATGCAGACGACGCTGTTTTGGGCGAATTCATCGGAGATGGCGGCGAAAGGCGTATGCCGGTAACCTTTATAGAGGATTTCGCAGTGGATTTCATCGGAAATGACAATGCCGCCGTTGCGGATAACAATCTCGCCCATGCGGGTGGTTTCCGCTTTGGTCCAGAGACGGCCGATAGGGTTCTGGGGATTGCAGAAAATTACCGCTTTGGCGCGACTGTGGGTAAGATGGGAACCGGCAACCGGCCGGAATTTACTTTCCAGATCCCGCAGGTCCATGGTATAACGTTTGCCGTCAAATTTCAGGGGATTGTTCACGATTTTACAGCCGCTCTGGGTAACAACGGAGAAAAACGGGAAATAGACCGGTTCCTGGAGAACAATTTCATCACCGGGGCGGGAAACGGCGCGAACGGCGGCACTGAGGGCGGGGATGACGCCGGGGGTGAAAACAATCCATTCCGGCCGGATTTGCCAGTTGAATTTACGCTGCATACGGCTGACAATGGCTTCGATGAGTTCCTGACCGGGTTTGGTATAACCGTAGAATTCATGGGCGGCCCGTTTTTTCAGGGCAGCGACGATGGGTTTAGCGGCTGGAAAATCCATGTCCGCGACCCACATGGGGATAATATCTTCACGGCCGAAGACGTCTTTGACGGCGTCCCATTTAACACAGTTGGTATTGGAGCGGTCGCATTTCAGGTCGAAGTTATATTTCATGTGTAGGACTCCTTTGAGATTGGGGATTTTCTGAAACGGATGATTTTCCCCTCTCTCTAGTGTGAGGCTTCTTAAATAGTGTTAATCCTCGGTTTTATTCCATCCCGATGGAAATCGGGATCCAGTCGGTTCCCTATTGTTTCTGGATACCGGCTTTCGCCGGTATGGACGAGAGGGCGATGGCGGGAGGTTTTAAACCATCCCAAATAAAACAAAAATTATCAGATGCCTTCGAAGAGGTCTTTTTCAAGGTGTTTGGCGGTGACGGGAGGATAATCCCGCATAAAGTAATCCCGCTGGCCGCGGAGGCCGTCGATGAGGCGGAAAATACGGAAGGGGCCGGGACGGGGGCGCCCGCCGACCTGGCTGGCATGACAGGCAGAGGCTTCGTCGCGGATTTCGAGTGATTTATTTTTCAGGCGGACGACAGCGTGGACGGGATATTTGACATCGAGCATTTTGGTGAGGTCAATGTCTTTGTTACGGCCGAATTTATGGGGATTCTGGCCGAGGAGCGGCATCAATCTGACCGCGATTTTCATTATACCGGCGGGACGAATGCCGAAGTATAATTTCGCCGGTTGAAACGGCGGGCCGGCCTTGGGGAATTGCGCAGGGTCGTTGGCGGCGTAAAAAGCTTTGACCACGGCGTTGTGGGTGGCAATGTGGTCGGGGTGACCGTAGCCGCCGCCGGCATCGTGGGTGATGACGACATCGGGCTGGAGCTCCCGCATGATTTTAACCATCAGCGAGGCGACCTGTTCGACAGGGGCCATGAACAGCGAGGCAGGGTTCTGATTATCCTGAGAGCCGGTCATGCCGGAGTCGCGGTAGCCCAAATAAATAACGCCGGATAAGCCCAGGACCTTGGCGGCACAGTCCATTTCCGCGGTGCGCAGGTCGGCGATTGTTTTGTAGCCCTGCATAAATTCGGGGTCGACGGTGCCGGCCTCGCCGCGGGTGGAACAGACGTAATAGACTTTGACACCGGAGGATGCGTATTGGGCCAGGGTAGCCCCCATGCCGAAGGTCTCGTCGTCAGGATGGGCGCCGAAGAAGATAAGAGTTTTTTGTTTGTTCATTTTTACGTTTTTCTGCCTTTTCGATAATGATGCGGATAGGTAAATACTACAACAATGTTCAAGGGAAATGCTATCACGTGGCAATAATCAAGATTCAATAATCAAGTATCAAACAAATCCTAAATACCCGAAGGTATCGAAATCCTCCACACCCTGAGTCCACAGACGAAGGGCAAGGTACTTGAGCACAGTCGAAAGTATCTCCCTGCCTACTAGCCGCACTATATTCTGAGTTCCAAAATACAAAAGACCAAGAATTGCGAAGATTGCAATACCGATTTATAGATTAGCAGACCATTGTGAACAATCGGAAGATATCAGATGGATTCCCGCTTTCGCGGGAACGACAACGGGGAAGGATACTTTCGTCCCGTTGAAGACGAGACTCAGCATGATTGCGATATCAGATTGCCATACCATGAATGGTTCTTAATGCCAGTGTGGTGCTTTTTTAATAGGTTTAGCCCCAGGTTTTATTCCATCCCGATGGAAATCGGGATCCAGTCGTTTCACTATTGCTGCTGGATACCGACTGTTGTCGGTATGGGAACAAAATAACGAAGCGATAGAAACATCACGCTGGATTTTCAGGAACCCGGTGGAAAGACGTTTAAATTAAGACTATGCTGGTCGGCGTAAGCTTTTATAGCAGCAACATCATCAGCAGGGGGCAGGGCGAAATTAACTGCGTATTGAGGGTCATTTGACCGCGGTCCCGAAAGCCAGGTGACAAATTCCCCGGCAGGCAATAAGCTGATCAGCTGTTCGAGGGCAATTAAACCGATGACGTGGATGTTCACCCAGCCGTCAGTATTAACCGAATAACCGGCCGTGACGATTTCCTCCGCGGTTTTATCGCGGTTGGTGCCGGTAATCAGCGTGTAGTTCCATTGATCGTTCTGCAGCCAGGAATAAAGTTCGTAGCCCTTCATCGATTGCGGCAAAGGAGGATCGGGCGGGGTGATTAATTTACCGGTTTGACTGAACGAATCAATAATTGCCGTATTATTACGCGGGTCGGAACCGGTATAAAGCGATTGAGAGGGGTAACCCAATTGGATGGTTACGGTATTAGTCTGGTTATTGAGAGGCTGCTCGATGGCAAAGCCGTCAAACGGGACAGAGGAAATCGGGGTCCAGAAAGCGCCCCAGTAAACGGGAATCCGGTCGACACAAACGACAAATGATTTGCCGTAGACCCCGACTTGCAGTGCGTCGATACGATTTATGGCATCGGGTGTGAGCGTGAGCTGATAATTTTCGGGGTTATAACTGACGATGTCATTCATACCGATAAACGGCGAAGTTGGAAGCTTGACAGAATTCAAATCGGGCATGTTTTGCGGCGAAACATCGCCCTGGGGTAAATAAATGGCAAAGCCCTCATGATTTAGTTTACCGGCCTGCTGCAAAGAGGCGATGATTGCCGGGTTATTCCGGGGGTCATTGTTTCCTGAGTACCAGGTTTCTAAAATATCGGGACCCTGCTGAACGGTTCTATCATCACCCATGTGGAATGTCTGGAGCAGCGGAAAAGAAATGATAACAGTGGAAGCCGGAGGAATCGCAGATGAATACCCCGGCCAGATGACTCCCCAATAAACCGGCTGACGGTTGACGCAAGCCACAAATGACCGGCCACTCGTCGGGACTTCAGGAGTAGTGATACGCAGGGAAATGTCGGCGGTAAGTGTGAGTCGGTATGTCAAATCATCGTAACTGATGATATCGCTCAGGGCGACAAGCGGGGTATCCGCGATATGGATTTGGTTCAATGGGGGCATTTTATCCCCAGTAAGGTTGTCTTTTGTCAGGTAAATGGCAAAACCTTCAGTATGAGTCGTAGTAATTCCTCCGGTCGGCGTTTTGGAGGATGTGATGCTTGTTTTGCCGCAACCGGTTGACATAAGAAGAGCACCGAGCGTGGTAAGAATCATTAAGATTACAGCAATGGTAAAAAACAATTTTTTCATATTTTATCCCGCATTTATGATTACTTCCTATTGTATAACGTGAAAACGGGGATTTGGTTAGGTTAACGATAGATGGATATTTTGTATTTTTACAGAGTCGATTATGGTGTGTTACGTTAGTCCCATTGAAAACGGGACTCAGTATGACACTGCGGTGTCAGATTGCCACATCGCTGCGCTCCTCGCAATGGTAATCGGCGGTGGGCTTCGCCCAACCTAACTAACTGCGGCGATGGAGGCGGGAATGATAGTGGGACGGGACTGGATACCGACTTTCGTCGGTATGGATGGGAGAGTCAATGAATCGTATTTCATAGATTTACCAGGGCAAGGTTGGTTTGATGTACATTTTGCTTGAAAAGCAAAAGTATTTCGCCTGCGGGCTCGAGATTCCTGTACATTCACTTCGTTCAATATTTCGACTGCGGTCTCAGCTTTCGCAGGAATGACAAGGGAGGGATGAATGGCAAGGTGAGACGGGAAATATTCGTCCGCCTGAGGCGGACTCGCACCGGTAAAACGAAAAAGGGGCCGGGATGAAAATCCCGGCCCCTCAGGGTTTAGAGATGAACGGTTGATTTAGAGGTTAACGGCGGCCCAGATGCCTTCTTCGAGGGCTTCGCGGATTTTACGCGGTTTGACACAATCGCCGATTTCGGCGTAGTCCATGAATTTACCGCGGAGGGATTTACCAAAACCGCTATCAGGAGTCGAGCCGGTGGATAAGACGACGGTATCGCATTTGAGGAACATGGTAACGCCGTCTTCGGTGATAATCTCGACGCCTTCGGGGGTAATCTGCTTGTACTGGACGTGCGGGTAAACCTTAGTGTTATCCTTCGCCAGTTTATCGAGGAAATACTTCTTGAACATCCAGAATTTGGCTTCGATAGCCGGTTCGGGGAAGGTCATTACGACCTTAGCGCCTTTTTTCTCAGCCATGAAGAAACAGGTCTCGCAGCCAACGTGGCCGGCGCCGATTTCGACGACATTCTTGCCGATTTCTTTCTCACCCGAGAGAACCTGGCGGCAATTGATAACATTTTTACCATCGATGCCGGGAATGGGCGGAACCCACGGTGTAGAACCGACAGCGACGATAACGGAATCCGGCGCAAAGGCCTTAATGGCGGCGGGGGTGGCTTTCTTGTTCAATACAACCTTGACGCCGGCCTTAGCAACCTGGAGCCGTAAATAATTAAGCAAATTGCCCAAATCTTCTTTGTCAGGCGGAACCGCGGCGATAATCAATTGCCCGCCGAGTTCTTTGCCTTTTTCCCAAATAGTGACCTTATGACCGCGCTGCGCGGCGATAATCGCGGCCTGCATACCGCCGGGGCCGCCGCCGACGATGAGGACTTTCTTCTTTTTGGTGATACGCGGCATTTTGGCATGGAATTCCTGTTCTTTACCGACCATGGGGTTAACGGTGCAGGACATCGGCTGCCAGTCTACCATGACGTCTTCCAGACAGCGGTCGTCACAAATACAGGGGGTAATATCTTCGACACGGCCTTCTTTAGCTTTGGTGGGCCAGAAGGGGTCAGCGATCAGGCCGCGGGCAATGCAGATGTAATCGGCATCGCCGTCCCGGAGGATTTGCTCAGCGAGGGCCGGGGTCATGATTTTACCGGTGACCCAGATGGGCATTTTAACGCCAGCTTTTTTGACGGCGGAAGTGATATCGACATTGCAGCCGTTGGGCATGAAGTACGGCGGACAGGACCATTCCGGGGTTTCCTGTGAGCCGCTGGTGATGTTAATGGCGGTGATGCCGTTGGCTTCCATCAATTTGCAGAGTTCGACGGTATCATTTTTATCCCAACCTTCATCGCCCGGCTTGGAAACACGGTCTGAGCCCATGAGGCGCATGAGGACGGCAAAATCAGGAGAGGTCTTTTCCCGGGTCAAACGGGCGAGGTCGAGGAGGAATTTGGCGCGGCCTTTGAGGTCGCCGCCGTAGGCATCAGTTCTTTTGTTAAACCGCTTGGAAAGCAGTTCGCAGGGGAGATAGCCGTTGGCGCCGTGAATGACCACGCCGTCAAACCCTGCTTCCATAATGCGGCGGGCGGCCTCGCCGTATTCCACGGCCAATTCTTCGAGGTCGGCGACGGTAATCATCCGTGTTTTCTTGGGGATTGAGGTTGACCACCCGGCGAAGGGGTGGGGCAGGCCGGAGGGAGAAGCGGAATCGACTTCATCCATACTGCCCTGGTGGCTGCTCATCTGCATGACGACTTTGGCACCGTTGTCGTGGCAGATTTTGGCGAGCTTGGCTATGCCCGGGATAAATTTATCGTCGTTGACGAGGATACGCCCCGGCTTGCCGCGTTTGCGGCAGCTGGCGCCTTCAATGATTAAGAGGGCGGTGCCGCCTTTGGCGCGTTCGGCGTAATAATTGAGCTGCTGATCGGATATATATCCGTAATGAGTGGAGTAGTGAGTGCCGCAAGGGGCAAAAATAATTCTGTTTTTGAGTTCGATTTTGCCCATTTTCCCGGGCTCAAAAAGTTTAGTAAATTCCGGCATGCTATTATCTCCTTCCGCAATAGTTTATTTGAGTAAAATATCAACGTATGGACGTTTTAGGACAATATAAGATGTCGATTAAAATCGTTTCTTCAATGATAACACAGAGTTAAAAATTCTTTCAAGAAATGGGAGCAAAGTAAATTAGAAATACAAATATCGAAATACTTATCCTTCAGTTGAAGGATTCCTCGCAATGGGGTGGGTTTTCGTTGACGGCCGGAGCGGGGTTGTGTTAATATTCACAGCAATAATGACGAAGAATTGAATCGTTTCCTGCTAAAAATTACAGCTAGAAAACCATTTTAAGGAGAAAGAAATGATAATCGATGATTTAGTACGCGGTTCAATAGATATGCATTGCCATCATGCCCCGGATGCGATGATCGAGGGACGGATGGATGCGCTGGAGACCGTAAAAAAGGCGCGTGAGATGGGGATGCGGGCGGTAGTTTTGAAGAGCACGTATTTCCCGACGGCACCAATGGCGGACATTATCGGGAAACTGGTGCCGGAAGTAAAAGTTTTCGGCAGCGTCTGCCTGGACAATGAAATCGGGGGACTGAACTACGAGGCACTGGAACCTCTAGCCAAATTCGGGACGAAAGTGGTGTGGATGCCGACGCATTCTTCGACGAATTCCCGGGCGAATATGAGAAGATTGCCCGGGGTTGTGCTAGAAGGAGAGGGATTTTCACTGATAGATGCCGCGGGCAAGCTGGTGCCGGAAGTGGGCAGAATCCTTACGATAGTTAAGAAGTATAACATGGTACTGGCGAACGGCCATGTCTCGCCGCGTGAAACATTCGCCTTATTCGAAGCCGCGAAAGCGATGGGGATAAACAAGATGGTGGTAACCCATGGGTTATGGGTAAACGGCAGCGTGAAGTTTACGCTGGATGAATTGAAGAAGCTGGGGGAGATGGGGGCCTATATCGAGCACTGCTACGTGGGATTCCTGCCGACCGATTTCCGGTACGACCCGAAGCCGATGGCAGACGCGATTAAGTTCATCGGCGCCGAGCACTGCATCATCAGTTCCGATTTAGGACAGTATTATAATCCGCCGCCGCCGGAAGGGATGAGAATGTTCATCGCGCTGCTGCTGAAGAACGGGCTGAGTCCGACGGAAGTGGAGTTTATGGCGAAGAAGAATTCGGCGAAATTGCTGGATTTAGAGTAAAAAATTCCCCACATTTGCTTCGAAAAGCTCAGCAAAGTGCTTTCGGTTGCTGCCTATAGCCTTAGTCCCTCCTTAAAAAGGAGGGAGAATAGAGGATCAATAATCAAGAGAGGGCGTAATGCCCTCTCTTTTCTTTTTTAATTGAGTAAGTTGCTGCTATTCCTTGGCGTGCGGATACAAATAAGAATGCCCGCCGGGGACTTCTTTGGAGAGCAGTCTGATAGTGGCTTTGCCGGGCGCGGTGATTTCTCCCCGCATGTTCTCCGCCCAGACATCCAAATCCACCAGATGGTCTTCGCCGTCCTTGTATTTCCTGGTGACCTTGCCTTTGCAGAAGGTGGCATCACCGATGATATTCAATTGGCGGATTTCCACATTGAGCTTCTTCAGGAAGCCGTCATCGCCCATCCAGTTGGTCAGGGCGTGCCCTATCCAGGTGATTCTATCGGCGCCGTAATCGTAAGCTGAGTGAATGCCCAGTTCCCGGGCAACATAATCGTCCGTGTTTATGCGTGAGACAGGCTCCAGCCGATTTGAAGTGGGATGATGAAAGCCGTAGGCGGGATGTTTGCGGAGATATCTGATGAGTTCCCCGTAAGCCAGCGGCGAAATGGCAGCGGAGGCATAGCCCTGGATATCGCCCAGGTTGAGCGGGCCTTTGGCTACCGGGGTAATCATATCCCCTTCTTTGACGTCATCCCAATAGCGGATAGTC
>Ga0182010_10000850_pt1 | contig 17044 bp, 7 predicted proteins | sample 611E1MmetaG_FD_120488 | JGI IMG/M metagenome (GOLD analysis project Ga0182010, IMG submission 120488) | Permafrost microbial communities from Stordalen Mire, Sweden - 611E1M metaG | ecosystem: Environmental > Terrestrial > Soil > Wetlands > Permafrost | place: Sweden: Stordalen | collected...
CCATCCACAACTGCGCCACGCGGTGGTACAGCGCCACCTTCTCGGCCGGCTCTGAACTGGTCTGCGCCTGGCGTGCCAGAATATTGGCCAGGTCACCCCAACGCCCTTGCGCCTGGTAGCGCTCAGCCAGCGCCGAGAGCGCCTCGGCATGCTCGGGACGCAGGGCGAGAATGGCCGAGTAGGTGTTAACCACCATCACATCCAGCTTGAGGTGATCGCGGTAGATGGGGATCATCTCCAAGTAGAGCGCGACCTTGTCGTCCACCGCATCGGACGGCAGCGATTCGCAGCGCTCCTTGAGCAACTCGAGCAGCGCGTTCCACTTCTCGGTCTTGGTGTACAGGCGGCGCAAGGCGGTCACCGCCTCGGGCAACCCCGGCTTGAGGCGCCGGAGTGCCTTCCAGGCGTCGACGGCTTTTTCCAACAGCTGCGGCCGGCGCTCGGCCAGTTCGGCCATCTCAATGCCGTAGCGCACGCGCGCTTCGGGGTCGGCTTCAGCCTTCTGCGCCTGGCCCAGGAGCGCGAACAACTGGGGGATCTCGTCGCGCGACAGGTGGTATTCGCGATAGAAGTCGAGCATGGGCGCGACCGCGGGCACGGTCTTGCGCGCCCGGCGGAAGCACGCCTCGGCTTGGGCGATCTGACCCAGGCGTTTCCAGTACAGAGTGCCCAAGGCGACCAGGATGGGCCCCTCGGCTACACCGCGCTTGGCGGTGCGCAGCGCCTCTTCGTAGACAGTCACCAGCTCGGCCCAGTTCTCACGTGCGGTCAGGATGCGCGCCACGCCGTGAAGCGCGCGTTCGAGTCCGGGAGAAGCGACCAGTGCCTCGCGGTAGTGCGCGAGCGCCTGGTCGCTGCGGTTCATCTGCTCGGCCAAGCGTCCTGCCGCCGCTCGGGCTGCGGCAAGGTCCTGGGGGCTGCCTGCGGCCTCGATGCGCCGCTGGAGGTGCTCAGCCAACTGGTCGCTGCGGCCAGCCCTGCGCAACAAACGTTCCAGCAAAACGTCGGCGCGGCGCTGGTGTGTATCGAGGGCGAAACTCTTGCGCAAGAAGGCTTCGCCTTCATCGGTCAGCGGGCGGTAGCGCAAATACAGCTCGCCGGCTGCGGCCAACAAGGGAGCCGCGGCCGGGCTGTCGCCCGCCTCGTTCGCCTGCCTTACCAGCGCGTCTGCCCGCTCCTGCCAGCCGCCCTCCTCATCCTCGAGCACCCGCCTGAACTCGACCGCCGCCGGGTGGTTGCGCGCAATCTCCAACGCCTCGTTCACACACGCATGGGCCGGTTCCCACTGACACATCTCACGGTGGAGCAGGCGCGCCTTCTCCACGAACAGGGTCGCGCGGCGAATCGGGTCTTGCGCCCAAGCCACCTCGAGGTCGAGCAGGCGCAGGCAAGGCTCGACATTCTCTCGGTCAGTGTGCCAGGCCCGTTCGGCAGCCAGCGCCACCTGAACGGCATCGCGCTCGGCTGCGGTCGCATCGCCTGGTTGCAGTCCGGTGAGCAGCGCCAGCGCCTGGCCGTCTTCTGGATCCGATCTCAGCGTCGCAAGTGCGGTGGAAAAATCGTTGTTCATGGTTGCGATCCAAGCCTCCCGCGCCCGGAATTTGCCACTGGTGGGGCGGGGCCTGGACTATACCTCTTTCGGCTCGTTCAAAAATCGGAATCCCGCGTGTCCCCGACGGGTTTTGCCGCAAAGGGAAAAGGTGGGTGGTAGCGACGGGGCCACCGTCCGGGGCTGCGGCGTTGGCCCGCCCGCCACTGGCCCCGACCTTTCGCGATTCCCCCAAACCGTCTCTGTGTGTATGCTGCCACCCGCTTCTCCCCCAATACGGAGGTCCCCATCATGAAATCAGGGATGCACGGTACGTCTGTCTTTTTCGCGGCCGTTCTTGGCGCAACGCTTCTACTTCCGAGCTGCGAAAGAAAGGGAGAAGGGCTCAAGACCTGTTGCGAGCAGCCCGACATCCCCGCGAGTGTCGTCAAGTTCAAGATCGTGGCCGATGATGTGTCGGGACCCGGCGACGGCCTGAAGGTGGTACTGCGTGCGGGGCTAGCCCAGCCTGCCAAGCGCGACCAGATCTATGGCCCGCTCAAGGTGCTCTACGCCTATGCCATGAAGCGTTCGCCGCTCGAACCGATTCACGTCGAGGCCTGGCTGTATGCCAACGAGGGTGCCGCCCAGGAGGGTGGCGAGGCGAGCGTCATTGCCAAGGTTATCCGCGAACAGAAAGACCAGGCGCCCCGGTGTGAGAACCGGGTCAAGTACGACTTCCCCGAGCAGGTGGACCGCGCGTACATCTGGAGCACCCGCGGCGAGCAGGAACTGCAGGAGGATCTCAACGACACCTGTCACATCGCCGAGAAGAAGAAAGTGGTTCGCTACGACGAGAAGTTTGCCCACAAAACCACCTACACGCTTGACCCTGCCCGTGCGGGAGTCGAGATCACCTATCCGTTTCTGGAGATGGGCAAAGACGAGTACGTGGCCGACCTGAAGCTAAATTCGGCGCTCGGTACCTGGGCCGAGTTCATGACCAGCATGTTCAGCAAGGTCGACGGGTTGAAAGAAATGTCATTCAACGGCGTCTACAAGGACGAGCCGGCGGTGAAGATCCGCGTAACCCGGGACGAATTCGAGAACATCTTGGCGCGCCTGCAGGAGCAGATCGCTTCCCACGCCGCCTTCACCTTCCAGGTCATCGGCATGGGCAAGAAGTCGAGCGAAGCGGCCGAGAAGGAGCAGGAGAAATTCAAGAGCAAGAGCTACAAGGCCGCGCTCGACAAGCTGCCCAAGGAGCAGGTGTTCGTCTCGCCCAAGTTGAAGTGGGTGAAGTAGGGCAGTATCAGAGCGCTTGCACGATCACGTCGTCGACATACATGCCGTCGGACTGCTGGTTGCCGTTCGAGTTGAAGCGAAAACGGATCTGCAGGCCGGTCGTGCCAGGGGGCAGGGGGGTGATGTTGCGGGAATGCAACGCCCATTCCTGGATTCCCGACCAGGTGTCAAGCGTGGTCCAGGGACCATTGGTCGAATACTCCACCCGGAGGGTGTCACCGGCTTGGGTTTGTCCATTCAGCCAGTAGCTTACCGACACGCCCGTGACGCCCGTGACGTCGATCCCGATACTTGTGGCCGAACTGTTGGTGACATTGGGCTGGTAGTTTCCACCTGGGCTGTCGGTCAAGCTGTGGCTCGCACTCATACACTGTTCCGTGGTCAGGCCCCAGGGTGGATTGAGTGTCCAGCTAGTTGTCCCTGACTCAAACGAGTCGGCGAAAAGCGCGTTGGCCGTGGTGAACGTCGAAGTGAACGCCGCGGTCATGAGGTTACCTGCCAGGTCGTCCACCCCAGCCACCGTCAGCGTGTAGAGCGTCTGGCTGGCCAAGAGTCCCACTGGGGCAAAGCTAGCCGTCTGTGTGGCAGGGTTGTAGGTCACCATGCCCGCCACCGAGCTTGTGCCGGCAGCCAGTTGGATGCCGGCGGCAAGCGTGGTTGGATCGACTGGCTCGCTGAAGGTCACGACCACGCTCGGCGCTGCCGACGCCCGAGTGGCTCCGGCGGCGGGTGACACCGTGGTCACGGTGGGAGGCCTGGTATCGGCCGCTCCACCCGTGGTGAAGCTCCAGTTCGGCGTGTTAGCAATATTGCCCGACAGATCTTTGATGTTGCTCTCCCGCACAGTATAGGTGGTGGGAGGCGCGCTGGTCAGCGAGCTGGTGGGAACAAACATGATGGTGGACGTCATCGCGTCGTACGACAGCGTCCCCGGCACAATGGCAGCCGCAGGACCGGGGCCGGCCGCGACCGCGAAGTTGGTAGCCGTGACACTGGCAGGGTCGAGCGTCTCGCTGAACGTGACCACCACACTGGTGTTGGCGGCCACCCCGGTCGAAGCAAAGTTTGGGCTACGGAAGATGATAGTCGGCCCGGCGACGTCGGGCGCGGTTGCCAGCGTGAAACGGACCAAGCGGTCATTCGGCAGGCGCTGCGGCCGGAGGGAATCATTGGAAACGATTCCCGAGTCGCCCCCAACCAGCGTCAGGGTGTACTGCACCACGGTCGGGTTGTAGGTTGGCGTGATGGTGAGCGTGCGCAGAGACGGGTTGGGGGTGTAGGAAAAGGGCACCGGAGTCCCGCTGGCCGACTCGCGCAAGATCACAGTATCAGTCGAAATCGACGAGGTCAGCACGGCCGCACCAAACTGCACCAGCAGGGACGCGGACGACGGGTACGCGGGTTCGCCGTCTTGTGGTGTCGTGACTACCGGCAAGTTCACCCAGACCGTGGTGCTGTCGCTGGCAGCGCAACCCCCGGGGCTGGTCACCGCCACGGTGTACATCGTCGACAGTCTCGGGTTCACCGTAGGCTGGGCCGCGCTCGCGCTTGACAGGGCACATGTCGGCCGGTCGCAGGTCCAGGCATAGGTGTAGCCGGGCAGCCCCGGCGTGCCGATACGGACCGACGCACCAGGATTGATCGAGACCTCAGGGCTGGCGTCGGCCACTGGGTTCACCACCGTTATGGTGACCGAGTCCGTCGCGACCGCGCCAAGCGAGTCGTGGGCGGTCACGGTGAACGTCGTCGTGGCAGGCGCCACGACATCTGTCTGCGCGGTCGTGGCGCTATCTATGCAGTCCGAACAGGCGGGGTTTGCTGACCAGGCGTAGGCATAGGGTGGCGTGCCACCATTGGCCTGAGCGCTAAGCGTGGCCGGCCAACCAGAGCAAATACTCTGGTCGGCGCCCGCATTGACCGTGAAGGGAACGCTTGTGACGTCGTGAACGCTTGCAAGATCGGGCGGCACAGCCGTATCCGCCGCCGCGTCGATCGCCAGCGGGACACTGACGTCAATGCCGGCGTCTTCGCCGGGACCGTCAGCCACAAACTCAATTCCGTCGTTGCCTGCCGCGAGGTCGACGACAAACAAGCCGTCTCCTTGGCTGGCGCCGCCCTGGTCGGCAGGAAAGTTGGCGTCTGGCAGTGCCAAGGATGCGTCACCTGTCTCGCCCGCCGCGCCTCCCCCGTCACGTGTCCCTGTCCCCCCACCGAAGTCACCAGTCGCGTCGAAGCCAAGCGCCGGTATGGCCGCATCATCCCTGCCCTCTGCAACCGCGTCGACAAACTTTGCATCAACCGCAAACTCCGACCCGCTCTCCGCCCGGCTGCCGCCAGCCCCGTCGGAACCATTGCCCGTGTCCGCTGGCCCAGCTCCATCGAGCGTGGCCATATCGCTCCCACCGTCGAGAGACGGGGACGGCGCGCTGGTGAAGCTGCTACACCCTCCGGCCAGGACCACGACGGCCACCCGCCAACCCGCGACCCCCAGCCTTGGAAATCGCGTTAGTTCCATCGTCGGTTGATTGTAGTCAGGAGTACAGGTTCAGTCAAACTAGATTCCCGGGTGGAGGTTGCGTTTGCCAGCGAGAAGACCCAGGACGAGTCGCGGGCATTGCAAACGCGCGCCGGTCGCGCCAGTCTGCAGCCGGTTGACGATGCTCATCCTCTCTCTACCCGGTTCCTCTGCCTTCACCCCTGCCAGACTGGCCAAGCGGCTGGCCAAGATTCAGGCCGCCAACCCGCAGGTGTCGGCGCTTGCCGCCGAGTTTGTCCATTTCGTCGAGCTTACTTCGCCTCTGCCCGAGGCTGAGCAACTCGTGTTGGGGCGCTTGCTGCGCTACGGCCCGCGCGCGCAGCAAAGCAATCTTGCCGGCCAACGCCTGCTCGTGGTTCCGCGCATAGGCACCATCTCGCCTTGGTCGTCCAAGGCTACGGACGTGGCCCACAACTGCGGCCTTGCGCGCGTGCGGCGCATTGAGCGCGGCGTCTGGTACACGATTGCGGGTCCGGTGCAGGACGAGCCCGCTCTGCGGGCGGCTCTCCACGACCGCATGACTGAAGCTGTGCTGGCGAGCGCGACCGAGGCCGAGCGCCTGTTCGCCCAGGCTCAGCCGCAGCCGCTGCAGGCCATTGACCTGCTGGGAGGGGGCCGTGGGGCCATCGAGGTCGCCAACCTGAGCCTGGGCCTAGCCCTGGCGCCCGACGAGATCGACTACTTGGCAGAGAACTTTCGGGCACTGGGCCGCAATCCGACGGATGTTGAGTTGATGATGTTCGCGCAGGCCAACAGCGAGCATTGCCGCCACAAGATCTTCAACGCTGACTTCATTCTCGACGGCGAAAAGCAGCCCCAGTCGCTCTTCCAGATGATCCGGCGCAGCACCCTAGCCAGCCCGACCGGAGTGCTGTCAGCGTACAAAGACAATGCCGCTGTGGTCGAGGGCCCGGAGGCTGACCGCTTCTTTCCTGACCCGAGCAGCAACGTCTATTCCTTCCATCGCGAGCCGGTCGGCATCCTGATGAAAGTCGAGACGCACAACCACCCGACCGCGATTTCACCTCATCCGGGCGCCTCTACGGGTTCGGGCGGCGAGATTCGCGACGAGGGTGCGGTCGGCTGTGGCTCCAAGCCCAAGGCTGGGCTCACTGGATTTGTCGTCTCCAACCTGCGCTTGCCCGGGGCAGTGCAACCCTGGGAAAAGAATTTCGGCAAGCCGGGGCGTATCGCATCGGCGCTCGACATCATGCTGGAGGGGCCAATCGGGGGCGCGGCCTTTAACAACGAATACGGCCGTCCCAACCTGGCTGGCTGTTTCCGCACCTTCGAGATGGAAGTGCCTGGTCCGGCCGGTCCCGAGCTGCGCGGCTATCACAAGCCCATCATGCTCGCAGGCGGCTTCGGCAACATCCGCTTGCCTCACGTGAAAAAGGCCATGGTCCCGCCGGGCGCGGCAATCGTCGTCTTGGGAGGACCGGCCATGCTCATCGGCCTGGGCGGCGGCGCGGCTTCATCCATGGCATCGGGCGCGTCGGAAGAGGATCTCGATTTCGCCTCGGTTCAGCGTGACAACCCCGAGATGCAGCGCCGCTGCCAAGAGGTCATCGATCACTGCTGGGCGCTGGGCGAAGCCAATCCCATCTACTCGATCCACGACGTGGGCGCAGGCGGCCTGTCCAACGCCCTGCCCGAACTGGTGCACGACAGCGGGCGCGGCGCCGTGTTCGAGTTGCGCAAGATCCCCAACGACGAGCCTGGCATGTCGCCCAAGGAAATCTGGTGCAACGAGGCGCAGGAACGCTACGTGCTGGCGGTCGCGACAAAATCCCTCGAGCTTTTCGCCGAACTGTGCGCCCGCGAGCGTTGCCCCTTCGCTGTGCTTGGCCAAGCCACGGCCGACGGCCAGCTGCTGGTGACCGATTCCCACTTCGGCAACCAACCCATCGACATGCCGCTTGCACTCCTGCTCGGCAAGCCGCCCAAGATGTTGCGTCGGGCAGAGCGCGTCCGCGCGGCCAGAACCCCTTTCCCCTTCGCCGACCTCGATCTGCGGGAGGCGATGCTGCGCGTGCTGCGCCTGCCCGCGGTAGCCGACAAGACCTTCCTCATCACCATCGGCGACCGCACGGTGACCGGCCTGGTGTGCCGCGATCAGATGGTGGGTCCCTGGCAGGTGCCGGTGGCGGATGCGGCGGTGACCACCACCGGCTACCACGGCTACACCGGCGAAGCCATGGCCATGGGCGAGCGCACGCCGCTGGCACTGCTGAATGCAGCAGCCTCTGCGCGCATGGCGGTGGGCGAAGCGCTGACCAACATCGCCAGCGCACCCATCGCGAAGATCGGCGACGTCAAACTGTCGGCCAACTGGATGGCCGCGGCCGGGCATCCGGGGGAAGACGCGCGTCTCTTTGAGGCAGTGCGCGCCGTGGGATGCGAGTTGGCCCCGGCCCTCGGCATCGCCATTCCCGTCGGCAAGGACTCGATGTCGATGAGTACTTTGTGGCACGAGGACGGCCAGGAGAAGCGGGTCACCGCGCCATTGTCGCTCATGGTGAGCGCCTTCGCTCCCGTCACCGACGTGCGCCGGGCCTTGACTCCGCAGCTGCGCCTGGACCAGGGCGAGACCGAGTTGCTCCTGGTGGATCTCGGCATGGCTCGCCATCGCTTGGGCGGCTCGGCGCTGGCGCAGGTCTACGGCCAGATTGGCGACGAAGCGCCCGACCTTGAGGATCCAGCGGCGCTCAAGACGTTCTTTGCAACCATCCAGCAGCTGAACAGTGATGGCTTGCTCCTGGCATACCACGATCGCTCCGACGGTGGCCTGTTCGTCACCGTGCTGGAAATGGCCTTCGCGGGCGGATGCGGACTCGATGTGGATCTGGCGGGCTTGGCGTGCGCGGCCTCTGCCCTGCTCTTTTCTGAGGAACTGGGCGCGGTCATCCAGGTGCGCAAGCGGGATTTGGCTGTGGTGCGCACGGCTTTCGCTGGATTGGCCCGCCACCTCCATGGCATCGGCCGCCCGGTCGCGGGGTCGAGCATCATATTCCGCCGCGGCGACCAGCCCCTGTTTGAAGACACGCGCACGAATCTCCGCCGAGTTTGGTCCGAGACCAGCTTTGTCATGCAAAACTTGCGGGACGATCCGACCTGCGCCGGCGAAGAGCAAGCCGGACGCTGCGACGAGAATGATCCAGGCATCTCGTCGCGACTGACCTTTGATCCGAATGAAGATGTTGCGGCGACCTTGTTGAATGCGCGCCCGCGGGTAGCCATCCTGCGCGAGCAGGGTGTGAACGGCCAGGTTGAGATGGCTGCGGCCTTTCACCGCGCGGGGTTCGAGGCGGTGGATGTGCACATGAGCGACATCCTGAGCGGCCGCATGAACCTTGATTCGTTCCGCGGGCTGGCCGCGTGCGGCGGGTTTTCCTACGGCGACGTGCTGGGCGCAGGCGAGGGCTGGGCCAAATCGATTCAGTTTCACGCCCGAGCGCGGGAGGCCTTCGAGCGATTTTTTGCCCGGCCCGACACCTTCACCCTCGGGGTGTGCAACGGCTGTCAGGCGATTTCCAACCTGAAGGAGATCATCCCGGGCGCGCAAGACTGGCCGCGCTTCGTGCGCAACCGCTGCGAACAATTCGAGGCCCGCCTGGCGCTGGTGCGCATCGAGGAGAGCCCTTCGGTGCTTCTGCGCGGCATGGCCGGCTCGCAATTGCCCATCGCGGTTGCTCACGGTGAGGGCCGCGCCGAGTTTGAATCCGACGCGCAGCAGGCCAATCTGGAGAAATCGGGTTTGGTGGCCGGGCGCTTCGTGAACCACTACGGTGCGATCGCCAACCGCTACCCGGACAACCCCAACGGCTCGCCCAGTGGCATGACCGCACTGACCACCCCCGACGGCCGCGCCACCATCCTGATGCCGCACCCCGAGCGCATGTTCCGGGCGGTTCAGTATTCCTGGCGCCCTGATGACTGGCAGGAAGACGGTCCATGGCTGCGGTTGTTCCGCAACGCGCGGGTCTTCGTGGGCTAGTTTTGATATATGATGATGGCCATGCCGGTGATGATCGCATGGATGCTGTGGGCCGCTGCCGAGGCAGCTGCCAGCCCAGTGGCAAAACTGCCCTTGCCGATCGCCAGGGAAATGGCGGCGGCCGTGCTACAGCTCAACAAGGTGTTGGGCCTGGAGAGCTGGCCAGCCCAGGGCGTCCAGTCGTGCCTTGACCGCGGCGGCTTGGAGGCCACCGCAAAGGACGTCAGCGCGGAAGACACCAAGCAGTGCGCCGACAGCGCGCTCGACGCCGGCTTTCCCGAGCTGGGCAGGTCGTACGTGATCGGCATTCCCATGGCCGGCATCGGTCCGGTCACGGTATTTGCGATTGGCCAGGGCCAGGCAGAAGGCTGGGGCGCCTATTCCTGCGACGCCACCCGCCCCAAGTGCCCGCCGACCAAATTGAACGGGCCGTCCAAGCAGGCCCAGCGACTGGCCGACCGCTACCGCCGCGCCTGCGCCGACAAGGCGACGATCTGGTTTCCTGCGCGCAAAGGCGTTTGCGAAACGGGTCCGAGCCCCGCGCAAGAATCGCCGTAGCAGAGCTAGGCTGATCCCGGTAGCGCCTTTCCTCTGGTTGCGTGGCATTATGGCGCCATGAAGCGTCTCTTTGCCTTTGTGCTGGCCGCAATCGCGACACTACTGTTTTCGGCCCCGCTGGCCCGTGCCTCAAGTGAGCTGGAGATGCTCGGTTCACCCACCGGTGGCAACTCACTTACCGCGCGTCTCTTTTCCCGCAACGCAGCGGCTACCTACTTCAACCCGGCACTGCTGCCAGTGGCCGACTTCAAGCTGGAAGCCGGCTTCTTCGGCCTGGTCACGCGTGGCAAGATTCGCCTCAAACCACGGTGTGCCAATGTGGACGTGCCAACCTCGGTCTACGACACGTCGACGCCCAGCATGGCAACCGTCGATTTGCCCAGCCCGCGCAGCAATACCGACGAGAACGACCACGTCATCTATGCGGTCGTGGGCTTGGTCCGCCCGCTGGCCGGGAAGTACTTGGTCTTCGGCTTCTACGGTCTTCTGCCGGTAAACAGCTTTATGGACGAAAAGGGGTTTTTTTCCGACGAGCGGGAACAGTACTTCTCGAACAAGCTGTACTTCGAGCAACTGGGCGATCGTTTGACCGCATCTAGTTTCGCGTTTTCGCTCGGCAGCCAGCTCAACGACTGGCTCGCCATCGGAGCTGGCATTGACATCGCAGTGGTCACGGAGTCCAGCATGGCGGTGTACATGCCCGACGCGGGCAACCAAGCGAATGTCTTGCTCGACCCGGACATCCACACCGACAGCAAATTCAAGCCGTACCTGGGCGTCGCTTTGCGGCCCTCGCCGCGGATAGCGGTCACAGCGACGCTTCACCTGGGCACCAGCAACGACACCAACGGCCAAAACCAGGTGCGGATGCGGAATTACACCAACCAGTACCCGGCGGGCCTGAACTATGTTCCCCAGGTCTACACGCTCAGCGAGGGCAACGAACCAGCGCGTTTGGGGCTCGGCGCCAGTCTGGCCAGCCAGCGTCTGGTTGAAGGCGGCCGCCCGGCCTGGGAAGTTGGGCTGGTGGCGGTGGGAGAACGCTGGTCGCAATACCGAGATCGACACGGTGAATCCCCAGAGGACCCCTGGAACAACACGATTACCGTCGTGGCAGGCGGAAACTTCGCCTGGCGCGAACGCCGCCTCTCCTTTGATCTCGGCTATGTGCCGTCGCCGGTTCCTGATCAGACGGGACGGAGCAACTACGTGGACAACTCGCGCGTCGTTTCCAGCGCAAGCATCGAGTCACCGGTCAAACTGTTGGGCCGCGAGATTGAGGCTGGCTTCTACCTCTTCGGTTCGGTGTTCATCCCGCGTTCCGTCGAAAAGGACCCACATGCGGCCCATCCCGTGCTGGATGAATTCCCTGACAACTCCATCGATGTCCGCACCAACCAACCGGTGGCGGCCTCCGCCGGCCTGCAGACCAACAATCCTGGCTACCCAGGCTTCACAAGCACGGGCTACATGCTAGGGGCTGGGGTCTGCCTGCGCATCGCGCGCTAGTCGAGAAACCCTTTCACAGCGCCAATCCCAAAAACGCCTCGTTGGCGCGCACCCACTCGCAATCCACCACGCCGGCGTCCGCGACAGTGGGCACCCTGACCATGATGAAGGAGCTGCTGCACGCCGTCGGATCAGCGCTGGACTTGGAACCCGCGTACAGAGCCTTGATGTTTGGCGGGTCAGATGCGACAACCGATTGGTCCGACTGGTAGGCCATCCCGCCTTCGATTCGATCCGCGGCCGAGACCACACCGTCAAGCGCAGTCGCCTGCCGCTGAACCGAGCGAAGCGTTCCCGAGATGAAACCGCTCAGGTCGACCGTGATACCGGGGAAGCCGTCATTGTCGGTGTCGACCAAACGGGGATCGTTGGCATCCGCGGGAAGGCCTTCGCAGACAGGGTCAGCAAGAGCGGCGCCGAAGACCTCGATCAGGGTGGGCAGCGTGAGCGTCAATTGCCCAGTGTCGTCGGCCGCGAAAGTCCCGCTGCGTACTAGCGGCGCCGGGGTCAGCCGCCAAGCGTCCGGAAGGACGACCTTGGCTGGGTTGGCGGGATCGTCATGCTGGATACGGTCGCAGTAGCTCGCGCTGAGGGTAACGGCGCTCCCCGTCTGGACGACCTGGGCCAAGAGCACGGCGACAGACTTGATGTGGAATGGCTGCGCGTAGGCAGGTGTCGTGACCACTTGCGCCCCAATCGTCTCAAGTACCCAAGTGCCCGACAGATCCGTGACTGACAGCAACGAAGGGTTGCTAGTGCAGAGTGAGGCGGTGGCCGCAACGTCGATGCACTGGTTCACCGGGCTAGTGTCTGCGCCCGTCGCGGGAGCGGCATCACCCCCTGATCCACCACTACCACATCCGGCAAGCAGCCCGGCCACAAACGTCAGCACTCTGGTATTACTCAAGGATTCACGTAGATGGAGCATCGATGCGCAAGATATCAGATCGCCGGCTCTGAGCCTGTATTATTCATGCATGATCGCCCCTAACGTTGCTGATATGGGAACCCTGAGAGGGTTCGCTCTGCCCTTCGGCCCCCCACCTGCCACCACCCCCCGCTCGCTCCGCTCGGCCTCGCCAAACCCTCCCGCGATGGTGCGCGGCCGGCAGAGCCGCCCGGCTCCCCACGCGACTGGTCCCGGCCGCCGGCTGGCCATCACGCTGGCTCTACTGGCCTTGGCCATCTTGGCCCCGGCCGTGGCACATGCGGAGGCGTTCTCCGACGCTGCCGGGCGCGGAGTTGTGAGCGCTTTCCTCTTCGCATTCACGGCAGGCTTTCTCACCTCCCTCACCCCTTGCGTCTATCCCATGATTCCCATCACCATCAGCGTGTTCGGCGGCCACGGCGGTGTGCCACGCGTCCATGCGGTTGCCCTGGCGACGCTATATGTAGCGGGAATCGCCACAATGTTCGGCACACTGGGCACGAGCTTCGCGCTGCTGGGGAGGGCGTTCGGAACGTTTCTGGCCAACCCCTGGGTAGTGGTGCCGCTCGCGCTCTTCTTCTTCGCCATGGCGGCATCGATGTTCGGTGGCTTCGATTTGGCACTTCCCTCGGGTCTGCAGCAACGCCTGGCACGGGTGGGCGGACGCGGTTTTCTCGGCGCGTTTCTCATGGGCCTGGTCGGTGGACTCATCGCTGCGCCGTGCACCGGGCCGCCCTTGGCCGGAATTCTCGCCTACGTGGCAACCACGCGCGACGCTGTACGGGGCTTCTTGCTGCTTGCCACCTACGCGGCCGGGATCGGTGTCCCCTTCTGGGCCATCGCAGGCTTTTCGCTACACCTTCCGAAGTCGGGCGCCTGGATGGAGGGCGTGAAGAGCATCTTCGGCATCGCGCTGGTTGTGGCCGGCCTCTACTACTTGAGGGTCGTGTTTCCGCCCCTGGCGCAGTTGACCGGCCGGTCGCCGGTTTTCCTGGCTGCGGCCATTGTTGTGGTTGGGTTGGGGATCATGTTGGGCGCCGTCCACCTTTCGTTTCACGCGGGCTCACGCACCCGCATGCGCAAAGCGCTCGCTATCGCGCTGACAGTGGCTGGCCTGTTTGCCGCTATCAACTACGTCTTGACCCCCAAGCTGATCCTCCACTGGTTGCCCACAGAAGCCGCTGGTTTGGCCCACGCGCGGGTCAGGGGGAAACCGGTGGTGATAGATTTCACCGCCGACTGGTGCCTGCCCTGTCGAGAATTCGAGGTCAGCGTGTTTGCCCGGCCCGAGATCGCCGCCCTGCTGGAGGACTTTGTCCTGGTGAAGATCGACCTGACCCGCGAAGACCAGGACGATGCCCTGCCCGCTCTTAAAGATCGCTACGGCGTCTCCACCCTGCCGGCGGTGCGGTTTCTCGCGCCCGGCGGCCAGATCGTGGGTCGCATCGACAACCTGGTCCCCTGGCGCGCCTTCAGAAACGCCCTACTCGAGGCGCAGACGGCGACGAATCGCAAGTAGCGACTCCGCGTCTCACGCGGTCCTGCGGCTAGAAATCCAGGCCGGCGACAGGAATTGTGCAGGTGCCGGCGTAGTAGGTGCCCCACCACCATATCTCGTCCTGGTCACTCCCAGTCGTTCCGGCGGTGATGTCGATGACGGTGTAGGGAGGGGTCTTGGCCGCAGCAGTTGGCAAGGACCCGCAACTCACTGAACTGCCGTTGATCTTGATCGTGCGACTGGTTGTGGCATAGCACTGGAAGCCATCAGTAATGCTATCGCAGGTCACGAAACATATCGCGCCAGTGGTATTGAACTTCCCTGTGTGGCCGGCCGACGGCGCCGGCGCGAGCGGGGTGGCGCCCGAAACCACCCTGCAATCCCTTGGTGTAGCAGCGGACGACGCACCGGAATTGGCCGAGCTACAAACGCCGCCAGCGTTTTGGGCAGAAACCTCATAGTAGTAGGTAGTCCCATCGGTGACGTTCGAGTCGACGTAGCTAGTAGCTGTCACTGCCGTCTTGATGACCCCGAAGGACCCGGTGGTACCAGTCCTGCGCGAAACGGTGTACGAGGTTGGACCGCCAGTCGACGCTGTCCACGACACCGTAGCCCGCCCAATCCCCGCCGTGGCCTTGACACCGCTCGGAACACCCGGCGAACTGCATGACACAGCCGACACAGCAGGAGTGGAGTTGCTCGAGACGCACGTGCCACTCGCGTTGCACGCGCTGACGACGTAGTAATAGGTGATGCCGGCGGTTAGGCCTGTGCCCAAGTCGGTGAAGGTGGCAGCGGTCTGGTTGGTGCTCACGGCAGTGAACGGTCCGCTCGCGCTCGTCCCGCGCGACACTGTGTACCCCGTGGCGAGGTTCACCGTGCTCCATCCCACTGTGATGTTGCCATTGCTGTTGTTTGCGGTTGCCGTAACACCGGTCGGCGCTGTCGGCGGAATACAGACCGGCTTGGCAGTGACCTCGTTCGAATTGGGCGAGGTACAAACGCCATCGCTGGCGGTAACCACGTAGTAATAAGTTGTCCCATTGCTGACTGCCGTGTCTATGGTACCCGCCGGGTTCGGGTTGGGAACCACGGTGGTGTAGGGACCGCCAGCGGCTGCGCCGCGTTTCACGACATACGACAGCGAACCGCCGTCGGGAGCTGACCAGGAAATCGTCACTTGCTGGTTGCCTGCCACGGCAGTCACGCCAATCGGCGCAAGCAGGTTGCAGGACTTGACCGGCGTGGCAGAAGCCCGAACCGAAGGAACTGAGAGGCAGGTTCCATTGCTGGCACTTACTACATAGGAATAGGTCGTCCCGTTGGTGAGTGGCGAGTCTTGGTAAGTGGTCGCTTTCAAGTTGGGGATGTCGGTGTGGGAATCGGCACCGGCGGTAGTGCGCGTGAGGGTATACGACACCACATTTCCCGTCGCCGGGGCGGTCCAGGAGAGTGTGACCTGGCCGTCGCCCGGGCTTGCGAGCAGATTGGTCGGCGCCGACGGAGGCGTGCACACAGGCTTGGCAGAAACCTCGGCGGAGGGGTTGGAGGTGCAAGACCCGTTGGCGTACACGACGTAGTAGTAGGTCGTCCCGTCTACCAGATTGGTATCCGTGAAGGCTGCACTGGTTACCGTGGCGCTGCTGTCGGTGTACGGACCGCCGGGGGTTCGGCTGCGCTTGACTAGATACGAAATCGCACCTCCCGTCGATGGCGTCCACGTGAGAGTGATCTGGCCATCGCCTGGCGTGACCAACAGACCGGTTGGCACTGACGGCGGCGAACACTTGGGAGTGGCGGACACCTCGGCGGAATAGCCCGAGTTGCACATACCGTTGCTTGCCGCAACCACATAGTAGTAGGTGGTCCCATTGACGACGGTGGCATCGGTGTAGCTTGCGGTGCTTGAAGTGCCCACCAGGCCATAGCCGGAACCTGCGGTCGTGCTGCGCGAGATGCGGTAGGAGACTGCCCCAATTGGTGCGGTCCAGGTCAACGCCACCGAGCCATTGTTGGCCACGGCGACCAGGTTGGTTGGCGTAGCTGGCGGAGTGCAAGTCGGCGATGCGGGAATCTCATTCGAGTAGACGGAGCTGCACGTGCCGTTGCTGGCCGTCACCACATAGTAGTAGGTCGTCCCGTTCGAAACATTGATGTCGCTGTAGCTCGTGCTCGTAGTGGTGGTCTGAAACAGGTAGCCTGTCCCGGCCGTGGTACTGCGCGTAACAGTGTACGAGGTGGCGCCAGCTGACGCCGTCCAGGTGAGCAAGACTTGGCCGTTGCTCGCGGTGGCAGTCAACGTGGGCGCTGCGGGTGGGATGCAGGCACCGGTCGGCGTGACAGAGGTTTCGAGAGAATTGGCCGACTCGCAGGTCGAGATGGTGTTCACGGAAGACACGACGTAGTAATAAGTCGTGCCGCCGGTCAGGCCGGTGTTGACGTAGGGAGCTGCGGTCGCCGTGGGCGGCTCGCCTTGTGTCGTGTACCCGGATCCCGAGGTGGGGCTGCGCTTGACGTTGTACCCGGTAGCCCCAGCAACCAGATCCCAAGAGATGGTGGCCTGCTGAATCCCTGCCACCGCCCCGACATTCGTGGGCGCCCCAGGAAGCACGTAGACGACGTCGGCGGGACAGGACACGCTCGAACCGGTGCAGGTTTCAGCCGGATCGCAATGATTTCCGTCAGTGGATGCACGGCAGATCGTTACCGCCGGAGCCATTAGATCATCGGGACAGCGGGGGTCGGTCCCCGAACAGCTCTCGGCCACGTCACAAGGACCCGCGGCCGCGCGGCAAAGCGTGCCCGGGGTCAGGACAGCATCGACCGGACAATCGGGGCTGGTTCCGGTGCAGCTCTCGGCGATATCGCAGAGGCCTGCGACCGCGCGGCAGATGGTCGTTGCGGGCGCGTACTGGTCGGGTGGACACGCGGCGCTGACGCCATCGCAGACCTCGTCTACGTCGCACGGACCCAGGGCTTTGCGGCACACGGTCCCGGAGGGAACCGGGCCACTAGCGCCCCAACAAGCACCGCTGGCCAAGTCTGTCGCGACATCTCTCGCGGCATCTTGTGCCACATCCCGGGGAAGGTCTTGCGCAGCATCTTGCGCGCGGTCAGGCACACTATCGGGCGAACCGCCGGTTTCAGCGCCGGGGATAGTAGATACGTCCTGAACAGCAGGTCCA
>Ga0182010_10000851_pt1 | contig 17042 bp, 22 predicted proteins | sample 611E1MmetaG_FD_120488 | JGI IMG/M metagenome (GOLD analysis project Ga0182010, IMG submission 120488) | Permafrost microbial communities from Stordalen Mire, Sweden - 611E1M metaG | ecosystem: Environmental > Terrestrial > Soil > Wetlands > Permafrost | place: Sweden: Stordalen | collected...
TCTTCGGCGATGATCAGCAGGTTCTTGGAAGTCTGCAGGATTTTCTCCAGGGCCGGCAGAATGTCGGCGACGGCGGAGATCTTTTTATCGGTGATCAGGATATAAGGATCCTCGATGACCGCTTCCAATTTGTCGGCGTTGGTGATGAAGTAGGCGCTGATATAACCGCGGTCAAACTGCATACCTTCGACGAATTCGGTCTCGTAAGAGATACCCTTTGATTCTTCAACGGTGATAACACCGTCTTTGCCGACTTTTTCCATAACTTCGGCGATTAAATTACCGATAACCTTGTCTTTGGCGGTGATGGTCGCGACTTGCGCGATCTGCTCTTTGCCTTTGACTTCGGTGGATGATTTTTTCAGTTCGTCGATGACGGTTTCAACGGCCTTGGAGATACCGCGTTTCAGTGCCATTGATTCCGCGCCGGCGGCGATGTTCTTGAAGCCCTGGGTGATGATGGCATGAGCAAGGACGGTGGAAGTGGTGGTGCCGTCACCGCAGGCATCATTGGTTTTGCTGGCGGCTTCTTTGACCAGCTGGGCGCCCATATTCTCAAAAGGATCGGGCAGTTCAATGTCTTTGGCAATGGTGACGCCGTCATCGATAACGGACGGGGCGCCCCATTTCTTGTCGAGGGCTACGCAATGTCCCTTGGGACCAAGGGTGACTCTGACGGCTTCCGCCAGAGTGTCGACGCCTTTCTTTAAGGAGTGTCGAACGTCTTCTCCGAATATAATCTGTTTAGCCATTTCTTTCTCCTGTAATTTTCCAGTTTATTTCTTGGATTTTTTGGCGAGGATATCGCCTTCGCGCATAATGATGAACTCTTCGCCGTCAATCTTGATCTCAGAGCCACCATATTTGGTGTAAAGTACGATGTCTCCGACCGCGACATCCGGGGCAATTCTCTTACCTTCATCGGTCATTCTGCCGGGTCCGACAGCGATGACTTTGCCTTCCTGGGGTTTTTCTTTGGCGGTGTCCGGAAGATAGATCCCGCTCTTGGTTTTTTCTTCTGACTGCATGGGTTTGACCACTAAGCGGTCGCCCATTGGTTCAAGTTTCACAGCCATAATTAGTCTCCTCTATCACCTCACTCAATATTTAGCAGTCTATCAGGTAGACTGCTAATGTTTATCATATCCCAGATACAATTCCAGCGCAACTCAATTGACAGGCATTGGCGGCAATTGAGGGGAAAATAAAAACAAAAAACACCTTCATGTAACTCATTATCTATCCACAACGACTACTTCGACCTTACTTTCTTGTTACTGAATTATTAAAACCTCCCGTATTAAAGATAATTTAACATTGAAATATTAGTACTCAAAACTCATGGGTGAAATCGACAACTCGCAAACGGTAACTTAAAACTTATTTTATTTCAATATTTTCTTGATTACTGGTTGTTGAATCTTGACTATTTAAACGCTTTTTGTAAATCATTACTACTCGAAACTCACACATTATCGTGCTATAATCGTGCCAATGGTAATTGATTTTCACACTCACATCGTACCGCCGAAGGTCAAGCAGAACCGCGATGATTATGCCCGGAAGTGCAGCAGCTTTGCGTCCATTTACTCCGACCCGAAGGCCAAACTGGCAACGGCGGAGGAGATTATCGCCGCCATGGACAAAGACGGCATCGACATCTCTATCGTGCTCAATTACGGCTGGTCGACGCAAGCACTTTGTCACGAGGTTAATGAGTATATATTGGAGTCGGTTGGAAAATATCCCAAACGCCTTGTCGGGTTTTGCAGTGTGGTGCCTGCTGAAGACGAATCGGGGCTGCGGGAAGTGGAACGCTGCATCAATGGCGGCGCCAGGGGGATCGGGGAATTGCGGCTGGATACGCATTTAAAGCGAAAAAACGCGATCGAAAAGATCAAGCCGATAGTTGACATAATTGTAAAGAACAATATTATTTTATTGACACATGCCTCCGAACCGGTAGGGCATCAATACAAAGGTAAAGGCGAAGCTACCCCTGGTCTATTGTATGCTCTGATAACGACCTTTCCTGAGATGAAACTGGTTTGCGCACATTGGGGCGGCGGCTTACCTTTCTATGCGTTGATGCCGGAAGTGAAGGCCGCGTTGAAAAATGTTTATTTCGATACCGCTGCTTCTTTATATCTTTATACGCCGCAGATATACAGCCAGGTAGCGCAGCTGGTCGGTGCAGATAAGATCCTGTTTGGCAGCGACTACCCTTTGATTCCCCAGCGGCGTTTCCTGAAGGAGATCGATGCGCTGGATTTATCCGCCGCAGTGAAAAAGAAAATTCTTTCCGGGAATGCGAAGAAGCTATTAGGGATTACTTAAAGATAATTATCGAGTATTTGTTCATAGGAAAAAGAATGAATGAATTGACGGATTTCGAGTGGAATATATTAGATTACTTGTCTGACGGCCGAGAGAATGTTGCACTTATCAAGAAATATTTAAAAGATGATTTTCCAAGCACATCACAAAAGGTAGTAGCGGAGACAGTTTTCAAACTTTACCAGCTTGGTTTGTTATTCGAGGACAAAAACAAGGTCGTCGATTTCCAAAGTATTATGAATGAATCAACGGATTATATAGATAATATATATAGGTTCGGGCTTACTGATACTGGGGCTAGGCTATGGCAAGAAAATGCTCTAGTTTATTCTGGTGAAACGATTAATTGGTCAAATGCGGCCAGAGGATCTTTTGATTTCGTCAACCAGGAAGGTTATATAGAGGGAGTCTCTAAAGAAGCTTGTATTGCTTGGCTAGAAAAGACAGATCAAAATGAGACTTGGCAAATTGATAGGAATACACTCGTTTATTCTCAAATCGAAGGATTTTGGGCAAAATACTACAAATATATGCCGGGCGGTTATAAAATCAATTTCAAGCTCAAGAAAAGATAGCCTATTGTTGGAGCATCACTAATGGCGCTAATCCGTGCCTTTATCGCGGTGGAATTACCGAAAGACCTGAAAAAAGAACTGGCTGCACTCGAAATGCTGTTAAAGAACAACGGACCGTCTGTGGTGAAATGGGTCGATCCCGACAGTATCCATATTACACTCAAATTCCTGGGCGAAATATCCACCGATAAAGTGGAGAAATTAATCCAGGCGATGGACGAAGCAGTCAAGGGCACCGCGCCTTTTCAGCTCGAAGTGCGGAAACTGGGCGCTTTTCCGGCACCGGATCGGCCGCAGGTGATCTGGGTTGGAGTAAAGGGCGAAGTGGATAAAATCACACGTTTGCAGCAGAGCATTGAAGCCAGCTGCGAACGACTCGGGTTTTCCCGCGAGAACAGGGCATTCACGCCGCACCTGACGCTGGGCCGTGTCCGCGATGAAGCCCGTCCAAATGAGCGCCAGCGGTTGGGTAAGCAGCTGATGGAAACCAGCTTTACTTCATTGCATAATGTCGAAGTGACAGAAATAAATTTATTGAAAAGCCAGCTGACCCCGGCGGGGGCGATACACACGATCATCGGCACGGTGAAGCTGAAATAATATGACCATTACGCACACTAAAAGTATGCGGGTCGGTATCCTTTCTGGATACCGACCCGCTTTTTGTTAACTTGCTACCGAGATCGCTGAAGATCCGTTAAGCCGTACTTAGCTCTTAACCATTTATTTTTACGCCCGTCGGCAATGTAAAGGTACTATCGGGAATAGCGCTAAAATCATAATTTTTATAATCTATTGTATAACTGCCTTGAGCGGATGTCATCTCCGCCCGTATGCCCAGGCCTTTTGCTTCCCAGATCCAGAGTTTTGTTGTGGTGCCGTTACTGGTATATTGTATTATCTCGCACAAATTGCCGTTTATTGTTTCGGCACCAATAACTGTAGGATTATACTGCAAAATTGAATTTGGGTCGCCGATTGTTGACTGCGAAGATGGGTCCATTGTGCCTTTGGTCGCCATATTTTGTGCAGGATAGTAAAGATAATCGGTTTTTGCGTCAGTATCTATTATCTGGATTATCTCTTGTCCCTGCATCTTGGTATCCATTTTCATTTTGTTGTGGCTTACCCATATATGCGTTGTTGTTGTCCCATTTGCAGCGGGCGCTGTTGTTGTTGCCGCCATCGTTTGCACGAGGTCACATTGCCAGTATGATATTGAAGCTGCTTTACCCAGCATATCAGCCAAAGCTCCGCCGGATTTGCCCGATGTAGTCGTAGCGGTTGTTTTTGTATCGGTCGTTTTAGCTGTAGCAGTTGATTGGGTGGTTGTTGTGCCTGCTGTCGAGCCGGAAGAACATCCAACCATAGACAGCATTACTCCGATTAATACGGTAATAATTGCTATTGTTCCGATGTTTTTGTTCATCTCAAATAGCTTGCCTCCTTTTGATTTAAATCATTCGTATCAAGTATACTAATTTTCATATACTACTATGATTAATTTTATTGTCAACCCATTATTTGGGGATCTTAATACACAACATGATACATAAAAGCCCGAATTTCTAATACATGATGACGTGATGACGACCTTTCATATGAGAATTCGCAGTGAAATATTCTTTGAAAAAGACTTTTTTACGCACAAAATCAGCCTGATAAGTAACTGTCAAAGCATTGAAAATCACGCAGGTTCGTTGTATACTTGTTAATGATTTAATCTGGTTGGGAGGTGGACTTCGTGGAACAAAACAATTTCCCCAAGTGTCAGAAATGCAAGGCTGGGGACCTCGTTCCTCTTTCAGATTTCGGGAGTCAAGGCGCAACGATCAATTACAAAGCCTGGGTTTGCACAAATCCGGCATGTGGTTTCAACTTAAAAATCAGAAACGGCGATGTCTATATGGACGAGCCGATCATGAGCGGCGCAATGCACAATAATAACCGTGTCCGGCAATAGATCGAACTTTCAGGATTTAACGGATGGTGAGCGTGCTCCCTCAATTGAATGAACTCAAAGGGGCGGCACTCGATTTATTATTCCCGCGATTTTGTGTAGGCTGCGGCAAAGAAGGCAATTTTATCTGTGCTGCCTGTCAAGCTTCACTGCCGCGGATTGAAATGCCGGTATGTCCGAAATGCGGTAAGCCGCAAACTGATTCCCTTTGTTCTGTTTGTGTGAATTGGGCATCTGACATCGATGCGATCCGTTCACCTTTCCGATTTGAAGGCTTAATCCGTAAAGCCGTCCATGAATTCAAGTACCGTAATCTGCGTGCAATTGCCGGTCAATTGGGTCTGTTATTGGCAGATTACCTTAAAGAAAACCCGATTCCCTGCGATATAATTGTGCCGGTTCCGCTGCACCCGAAAAGACTCAGAGACCGCGGTTTTAATCAATCTGCTTTACTGGCATTTGAATTGAGTAAACTCACGGGTATTTCAGTCAACAATACCTCTTTAATCAGAAGTGTTTACAACGTACAGCAGGCCAAAACCGCAAACGTCGAGGAAAGAAGAAAGAACGTCATCGGGATCTTTAAAGTTGTGGATGTTGACTTGCGTGAAAAAAAGGTATTATTAATTGATGATGTCACTACTTCCGGCGCTACGCTGAATTCCTGCGCGTCGTTATTGAAATCAGCCGGCGCCGCATCGGTATGGGGACTGACGCTGGCGAGGGAAATTTAACTGTATAAAAATTACAAAAATAAATATTAATAGTTGAGGAGAGTGGAAGATGGATTTAATAATCACGGGGCAGAACATCGATGTATTACCTACGGTAAAAGACTACATTGAAAAAAAGTTCGGTAAACTGGACAGGCATTTCCAGAACATTAATAATACCAAGGTTGAACTTAGCGAGCAAAAAACCAAATCGGTGGACCAGCACTACCGCGTGCAGGTAACAATGGATGCCAACGGGACATTATTACGCGCCGAAGAGCGGGCAGAAAATTTACTGGCTGCCATCGATAAAGTAGTGCCGGTGATTGACCGCCAGATTGAACGCTATAAGGGCAAGCTGGATCAAAAAGGTAAAAACGGTCCATCTATCAAGACTAAGTTGAATGAAGAACCCGCTCCCGAAATCGTCAGGACCAAACGGTTTGCCATGAAACCGATGACCGTCGAAGACGCTGTGATGCAGATGGAGCTGTTGGGGCATGATTTCTTCCTGTTCTATAATTCCGAAACCAAGGAATATAATCTCCTTTACCGGCGCAAGGACGGCAATTACAGTGTGATCGAACCGGAGTTGGAATAGACAGGAAACCGCCATGACGCGAGTAGTTGGTTTAACCGGCGGCATCGGCAGCGGGAAAAGTACGGTGTCCAGGTTCCTGGCAGAATTGGGCGCTAGAGTTGTCGATGCAGATAAAATAGGGCATCAGTCTTACCAGCCGGGCACTGATTCCTGGCGGGACCTGGTGCAAACCTTCGGCCGGGATATTCTGGCGCAGAACGAAACCATCGACCGTCAGAAACTGGCGGCGATTGTATTTAGTCAACCGGAAGAATTAAAGATATTCAACGCGATCGTCCATCCCCGCATGTACAAGATAGCGGAAAAACAGATCGAGGAGTTCCGTCGCCAGGGAGTTAAAGTAATTGTCCTGGACGCGCCGATCCTGTTTGAAACCAACTGGACGCCGCTGGTGGATGAAGTCTGGGTCGTTGTCGCCGATGAGCCGCATGTTATCGGGCGCGCGACGGCGCGAAGCGGCCTGAACGCCGAGCAGATCAAGTCGCGGATTCGCGCCCAGATGTCCAACGAAGACAGGATCAAACGCGCAGATGCGGTGATTTATAACAACGGTACGGCGGAAGAACTACGGGAAAAAGTAAATGAATTGTGGCAGCGTTTAAAAGTCTGAGATTGGCCTTGACGCTGTATTAAAGAAGCTGATATAATACTCTTTTTGTGGAGGGTACGAACATTTACGCTATAATTGAGACAGGTGGAAAGCAGTATCGCGTCAATCAGGGACAGACACTTGATGTGGATAACCTGAACATAATTGAAGGCGAAACTGTAGAACTGGATAAAGTTCTGGTAATAGGCGATGAGAAAAACACCACTGTTGGAGCTCCGAATGTTGCAGGCGCGAAAGTAACTGCTACTTCAAAGGGCACCGTACGCGGCGATAAGATCATTGTCTACAAATTCAAGTCCAAAGTCAGATTCCGCAAGAAGACCGGACATCATCAACTGTTTACGCGGCTAGCCATTGACAAAATTGAAGCTCCCGGATTCGAATACAAGGAGCCGGTCAAGAAAGCTCGCCGGATCAAGAAAGAGGAGAACGAAAGTGGCTCATAAGAAGGGCGGCGGTAAGAGCAAGAACGGGCGCGACAGTCAGTCGCAACGGCTCGGAATTAAAATCTATGCCGGACAGAAAGTAACGTCCGGATCAATACTGGTCAGACAAAGGGGAACCGTAATTCATCCCGGCGTTAATGTAGGTTTGGGTAAAGATTATACGATCTTCGCTTTGATTGACGGCACTGTAAAGTATGAACCTTATAGCAACAACAGGAGAAAGGTCAGCGTTTACGCTGAATAACTAAGATGAAAGAAAAGATTCACCCTCAATATTTCCCGAAAGCCAAGGTGGTTTGTTCTTGCGGTAACACTTTTACCGTCGGTTCAACCAAAAAGGAAATTAGCGTAGAGTTATGCAGTAAGTGCCATCCATTTTACACCGGTGAGCAAAGAGTCGTCGATACTGCCGGTAGAGTGGAACGGTTCAGACGGCGTTACGAAAAGACCGAGAAGAAAAGTTAACTGCCGGTTTTAAGAAATTAAGGGAGCGGAAGTAAAAAACCGCTCCTTTTCTTTATCGAGGAGAAAAATGGCGACCAGAAAATATCATTACGGCGGACAGGCGGTCATCGAAGGCGTGATGATCCGCGGCGAGAAAAACATGGTGACGGCTGTCCGCAGACCGGACGGCGAAGTGGTCGTTGACAGGCAGCCGCTTTCCACGATTTATACCGGGTGGATGAGAAAAACGCCGTTAATCCGCGGTATCATCGTGCTGATCGAGTCGCTGATTTTCGGTGTACAGACATTGACCTATTCCGCCAACGTCGCCATCGGCGAAGAAGAGGCCAAAGAAAGCAGTATCTGGATATGGGTCGCGCTGGCGTTCTCGATGGTTTTCGCGGTAGGAGTATTTTTCCTCGCGCCTCTTTATTTAACGAAATGGATCGGGATTCAGACTTCATCGCTATTATTCAGTTTAGTAGAAGGTATCATCCGGCTGGCAATGTTCCTGATCTATCTCAGGTTGGTCTCGCTGATGCCGGACATCAAGCGTGTTTTTGCCTATCATGGCGCCGAGCATAAAGCAGTCAATGGTTATGAAGCCGGCGCGCCGCTGGAACCGGAAGCGATTAAAAAATACAGCAAGGCGCACGTCCGCTGCGGCGGCAGTTTTTTGTTTGTAGTATTGATTATTGCGATCATCGTCTTTTCGATCGTTTCATTTTTTATCGGCAAGAATTTATGGTTGGTTGTATTAAGCCGGATTATACTGGTGCCGGTTATTGCAGCCCTGGGCTACGAATTCATTCATTTCGGGGCAAACCACGCCGATAATGTCATCATCAAAATTCTGCTCGCGCCCGGTTTGTGGCTGCAAGCTTTAACTACCCGCGAGCCGGATGAGGAACAATTGAAAGTCGGCATTATCGCGATGAAAGCGGCGATTGAAGGTGATCAGGACGCACCGGTGGTGGACCCGGTTGTTCCGTCGGCAGTTCCCGCGAATCCGGGCCAGGCGGTTTGAACTGCCCCTCTCTCTCTGAGAGGAAGAGTGAAGCCTATTGAGTTGCAGTTTGTTGTTATATCAATTCGCTTCCTTTTCCTTTACATATGCCGCGGCACTCTCTCCGGCCAGATATCCCGTAGAAAAGGCTGCCTGCAAGTTATAGCCGCCGGTCTCCGCATCGATGTCCATCACTTCCCCGCCGAAATAAAGCCCCTGCACCAGGCGCGATGCCATCGTTTTAGGGTCGATCTCTTTCAGCGCAATACCGCCGGCAGTGACCATTGCCGAAGTCAACGGCAGCGGTGATTTGATATTGAACCTCAGGCCTTTCAACAGTCCCGACAAACGTCCCCGTTCCTCCGCCGTTATTTCATGGCCGGATTTCTCTGCAGGAATGCCGGACATTTCAATAAAGGGCTGAATCAATTTTTGCGGCAGCAGTTCCTTGAGAATGTTGTGGTAACTGCGTTTGCCGTAACTATCGAAATCCCGCTGTAATCTTTCCTGCAATCCTTTTTTACTTAACGCCGGTTTAAGGTCGATAGCGACGCTGACCGGTCCGTTATCCAGCGCGTCTACCGCTGCCAGGCTCATTTGCAGCGTGATCGGCCCGCCGATGCCGAAATGGGTGAACATCATATCGCCCATGCGGCTTTCAATCACCGGCGGCTGCGGTATTTTCCCGGGGATGCCGCGCCCGATATCTTTGTTTGGCGTTTTATCAATATCGATGTCTTCAGATTTACATTGAAACGAGGTCAACCGGACGTTTTGCAGGCTGACACCCTGCATACTTTTCGCCCGCTCGATTTCCTGCACGACCAGCGGGACTAACGCCGGTCGTAATTTGATAATCGTATGTCCCAGGGCCGCCGCCAGCCGGTAACCGTCGCCTGTAGATCCCGTCGCCGGATAAGAAGCGCCGCCGGCGGTCAGTATCACCGCAGCTGCGGGATAGGTCTTTGTTCCGGCTTGCGCGCCCGTTATCTGTCCATCCTCTACCAGGATTCTATTAACACTGATGCCGGTCTTGATCTGAACCCTGTTATCGTCCAGATAACGCCGGAATGCTTTTACGACATCCTGCGCATTATCGGAAACGGGGAAAATCCGCCCGCCGCGTTCGGTCTTGGTTTCTATTCCATAATGTTGGAGAAAATCCAGCAGCTCCTGGCGAAAATAACGGTGAAAAGCAGGATAGAGGAAGCGGCCGTTTTCGCCGTACATCTTTATAAATTCATCCAGCTCTTTGCTATTGGTCAAATTGCAGCGTGTTTTGCCGCTGATAAGAATTTTTTTCCCCGGCTGCTCTGTTTTTTCCAGCAGCAATACAGAAGCCCCTGATTCCGCGGCACGTCCGGCAGCTGCCATCCCGCTGGCGCCGGCGCCGATCACTATCAGATTATTATTCATCATCGATTTAAACCGTAACAATTATTCGTCATTGATTTTCTATTTTGCTACCTGTAACATAATTAAAACGACATTTGTCGACATTGTTGATTAATTATACGATAAATTCGAAATGCGCAAAATAAGAATTCTGGTCGCGGTGGGGCTTTTACTGGTGTTGCTGTGCAATACCGGCTGCGGCGCGGGCAATGATTTCAATGCCCGGTTGAACACAGTCGTCAGTCCGTACCGGTTCAGCATTGCCCGGTGGGAGTTCAACATCTGGTTCACGCAGTTTAAGCAACTTTTCGGCAAACACGCGAAAATAACCGGCACCGATACGGAAATAACCGACCACTACATTGCCCTGAGTAACCATATTAACGATCTGAAATCCAGTATTAATGACGCTAATCGCACAACCGTTCAAGCCCAGATAGATACGCTACAACAGCAGCAGAACAGCATTACCGGGACGGTCGAAAATATCATCAAGCGCCAAACCGCACAGGTATTAAAGGAAATGGGGATATACGAGCCCTGGTATAAATATATCAAATGGAAGTTCACCTTCCCGCCGCCGGAATTCAAACTGCAAACACCGCCGCAGCTTTTGGTAATATCGCCGCGGGAAAAGATCGAGCGGCAGAAAGATGTGCTGCTGGCAGAAAATCTGAGTGCTGCAGACGCGACATCAATTGAAGACAATGTAGACAAATTGAATGTCTCTGCGATTGTTGTCGGTTTTGGCGGCATAGCGACTTATCCGGATATCGTTGCCAGTGATTCCGATTTCCAGTATATCATCCAGACCTGCGCCCATGAATGGGCGCACGCCTATTTGGCATTCACCCCGTTAGGATTCCGTTACGTATTAAATATTGCCGGGTTAACGCACAACACTGACATCACCACGATGAATGAGACTGTCGCCGATATCATCGGGAAAGAAGTCGGCGCGACGGTGCTGAAAAAATATTATCCCCGGTTTCAAACCGACACCCGGACAGCTCCAACCGTCAGCCAGACTACCGTTACACCGCCTGCTTTTGATTTTAACAAGGAAATGCGGGCGGTCCGGGTACAGGTTGATGCATATCTGGCGGCGGGACAGATCGATATTGCGGAACAATATATGCAACAGAAACGGGATTTTTTTAACGCCAACGGTTATTATATCCGCAAGCTAAATCAGGCCTACTTTGCGTTCTACGGAACTTACGCAGATTCTCCTGGCTACGAGAATCCGATCGGTACAAAGATAACGCAATTGAGAGCTAAAGAAGTTTCGCTGCAGAAGTTTTTGAATACCGTTTCAGGGATGACCGGTGTGAAAAATCTAGATGCCGCCCTGAAATAAGCTGAATAGAAACACTGTTTTGTGTTACCATTTAATAATGAACGCGAGTACTCTAAACAGCTATTCGGGAATCTGCAAATTAACTAATGACGGCGGTTACTAAATAAACAGGAGATAAAATATATGGCAAAATTCAAGTTCGACCACATTCATTTAATGAGTCCCGACCCGGCAAAAACGGCAGAATTTTATCAGAAAATGTTCGGCGCGACGATGCTGGATCCAATTGAGATGGGCAATGGTAAAGTGATGCTCAGTGTGGACCTCGGCGGAGTGACAATGTTAATTTCGAAGACCACAGATGAAAAACAGTACGGTCTGGCGCATTTCGGCATTAAAACTCCACACTTGCAAAAAGCAGTTGATGAATTAAAAGCCGACGGCGTGAAGTTTACCCTCGAAGTGACTAAGATCAGTCCCACGCTGACGATTTCATTTGTCCAGGCTCCGGATAACCTGCGTATGGAATTATCGGAAGGCGGGAGATAGGGCAAATTCCGGTGATCGATTCACCGGTGAACCGAAGCGAAATAGATTTCATAAGTTTTAGTTTATTATTATGAATGTTAATTTTAAAAACTTGATCAAAAATAAGGCTTTATGGGAAAACCTCATTATTATACTCGTTGCGGTGGTGATTTATATCGGGTTTCGCGTTACCATTCAGCCTTATTACGTCCAGGGACCCAGTATGCAGCCCAATTATTGGGCAAACGAGAAGATATGGGTTAACAAACTGGAGTATAAGTTCCAGGCTCCGCAGAGGGGGAATATACTCGTTTTTCAGCCCCCGATGAATACTGACCTGCCGTATATTAAACGCGTTATCGGTCTGCCCGGTGAATCTGTAGAAATCAAGCACGGTTCTGTCTATGTGCATGAAGCCAGCGGCAGTATCATTCTCTTACAAGAGCCTTATATTAAAGAACCGTTTTCCTCCGATTATAACAGCGGTATTATTCCCGCCGGTAAATACTTCGTGATGGGGGACAACCGCAATAACAGCAGCGATTCCCGCGGCGGGTGGCTGGTATCTGAAGATAAAATAATCGGCAAAGCGTGGGTATCATATTGGCCGCCATCCTTGTGGAAAGGATCACAGGATTACCGGCAACCGGCTGCGGCTGCCGCCGGCACACCGCCAAATTAGTTTATTTTGGAGACATAACAATATACTGGCGTCAAAAAAATTTATAATACTCAGGCATGACCCCATAGAAACGGGACTAATTGCGCAAAGGGAAAAAGTGTATAATGAGACAAGATATAAAAGCATTTTTTATGAGCAGATCTTTTTGGGAAACAGTCATTGTTATTATTATCGCCGTGTTGCTATTTATCGGCTTACGGTTGACGATTCAAACGTACATTGTATACGGACCCAGTATGCAACCCAATTACTATGAAGATGAGTGGATAATCGTCAATAAAATAGATTATAAATTCAGTGCGCCGCAGACCGGAGACATCATCGTTTTTCAACCGCCGATCCAGAGCTCAAAACCCTTCATTAAACGCATTATCGGCTTACCCGGTGAAACGGTCGATATCAAGAATGGCGTCGTTTCAGTGCATAAGACTGACGGCACCATTGTCAAGATGCAGGAGCCTTATATCAAAGAGCCGTTTTACTCCAATTACAATACCGGCGTTATCCCCGCTGATGAGTATTTTGTAATGGGTGACAACCGTAATAACAGCAGCGATTCGCGTGGCGGCTGGTTCGTTTCGCGTGATAAAATTATTGGGAAAGCATGGTTATCCATCTGGCCCCCGAAAATGTGGGGACTAGCCCCCACTTACCGGCAACCGGCTATTGCGGTGCCCGCTGCCGCTAAATGACAGATTGAATTTCAGGTGAGGATTTGGCATGAACGCTGAAGAAATGTTCCGGAAATCCGGTGCGGTTCTGGAAGGGCATTTTATTCTGACCTCAGGCAGACATTCCCCGGTATACTGGGAGAAATTTAAAGTAATGCAATATCCGCAGTATGTCCAGCAGCTTTGCGGCATGATTGCCGAGCATTACCGCAACCAGTCCATCAATCTGGTGGCGGGACCGACTACCGCCGGTATTATCTTGGCTTTTGAAGTGGCCCGCCAACTTGGCGTGCGGGCAATTTATGCCGAAAAGGCGGAAAATAAAACCTTTGCCTTTAAACGCGGCGCGGCGATCAGTCCGGGTGATAACGTGCTGGTCGTCGACGATGTATTCACGACCGGCGGTTCGGTCAAAGAAGTAATCGCTGCGGTGAAAGAACGGAAGGGAAACATTATTGGCATCGGGTTGCTGGTGGACCGCAGCGAAGAAAAGTACGATTTTGGCGCACCATTCTTTGCCTGTCACCGCGTGGAAGCTATCAGTTACGGGCCGGATAAATGTCCTTTATGCGCCGCCAAAATACCGCTGACCAAACCGGGCGGCAGCTAAATCCTGCCAATGCTTTTATGCGAATCATTCTGTTATTCAGCATTAATTATGCCTGTTTTCCTGTGTTTTTAATTCCGCTATTGCGCAGAGAATATCATTACCATTACAATTAGGGAGAAATATCTATTATCGGCAGGTGAAAAATGAAAAACGGGGTTTTGGCAAGATATCAGGAATATTTGCCGGTGACGGCAAAGACACCTTTATTTTCTTTGGGAGAGGGCGATACGCCGCTGGTCAAAAGTAACCAGATAGTCCAAGAGATTGGTTGTAAAGAACTTTATTTCAAACTGGAAGGCTGCAATCCCACCGGTTCGTTCAAAGACCGCGGTATGGTTGTGGCAGTGGCCAAGGCTCTGGAAGAGGGCAGTAAGGCTATTATGTGCGCCTCTACGGGCAATACAAGCGCTTCGGCGGCTGCTTATGCCGCATACCGGGGGATGCAGGCGATCATTATGGTACCGGAGGGCAAGATCGCCTTGGGTAAACTGGCGCAGGCCATTGTTTACGGCGCCAAAATTATCACCATCGACGGTAACTTCGACCAGGCGCTGCAGATCGTCAGAAAACTCACTGAATCGTACCCGGTGACACTGGTTAATTCGGTCAATCCGTTCCGCATCGAAGGGCAAAAAACAGCCTCTTTTGAAGTGGTCGATGTCCTGGGGGATGCGCCGGATTATCTGTTTATCCCGGTCGGTAATGCCGGTAATATCACTGCCTATTGGAAAGGATTTGTTGAATATCATAAACTGGGAAAATCGAAAACACTGCCGAAGATGATGGGTTTTCAGGCTGAAGGCTCCGCCCCGATTGTTTTGAACCATATCGTTGAGCATCCGCAAACCCTTGCCACCGCCATTAGAATTGGTAACCCGGCCAGCTGGAAGAAAGCTACCGCCGCGCGCGATGAATCCGGCGGCATTATCGATATGGTCAGTGACGACGAAATTCTCTATGCCTACCACCAGATGACGAAAAAAGAGGGTGTTTTCGGCGAACCGGCTTCCGCTGCGCCGTTAGCGGGTTTACTTAAATTGAAAAAGAAAGGGATGGATTTCTCCGGCAAGCGGATTGTCTGCGTGGTCACCGGCAACGGACTGAAAGACGCCGATATTGCATTGAGAGATGCCCCCGCTTTTACAAGGGTCGCCCCCACCGAAGACGCAGTCAAAGCAGTGCTGGGCTGGAAGTAACCGTTCTGTCGTCTTGCAAGTCCGGTTGACTGATCTGTGAAGGAGAGAAAAATGGTCGACGAAAAAGCAATTACAAAAGCTGTTGTATCGATGATCACCGCAATTGGCGACGATCCCAACAGAGAAGGCTTGCTGGATACGCCAAAGCGTGTCGCGGAGATGTACACCGAACTCTTTGCCGGAATGGATATGGATCCGATAGCAGAATTGAAAGTCGGCTATGAACTGGGGCACAGAGAGATGGTTATCTTAAAAGATATCCCTTTCTACTCCATGTGCGAACATCACCTGCTGCCGTTTTTCGGTGTAGTGCATGTCGGCTATATCCCGGATATCACCGGCCGGGTGGTGGGCATCAGCAAATTTGCCAGGGTGGTAGAAATATTTGCCCGCCGGCCGCAGATTCAAGAGCGTATGACAACACAAATTGCCGATGCTATCGTGAAAGGATTGCAACCGCAGGGTGTCGCCGTCGTAGTTCAAGCAGAGCACCTGTGTATGGTCATGCGCGGTGTGAAAAAGCCGGGAACTAATATCATTACGTCCGCAATTCGGGGATCATTCCACCAGAAAGCAGCCAGCCGCGCCGAATTCTTCTCATTGATTCAAAACGGGAAATAGTTTATTTAGTCAGAGGACGGGATGGGTTTCGCTTCCGAACTCTTTATTTCTTTACCGCAGCAGGTTACCTGACCCGCGCCGGCTTTGATGCACAGAATTTCAGTACCGCAAACTTCACATTTATATCTTTTACCAAGTTGACTAGCCATAATAATAGCCTCCTGCAACGAATTATTTATTTCTTGAGTTCCATGGGTTGACCGCAGCATGTGATCGTGCCGGCGCCTGCTTTAGTCACAATAAATTCGCTGCCGCATTTGGTGCAGTGATATCTTTTTCCAATCTGGTTTGCCATTTTATCACCTTCTTGTTTTGTTTTCCTGACTAATTCAATTATACGCACGGTTGAAATCTAACGTCAAGGAAGAGTCACTCGCTTGCTTGGGATTTGTTATTTGGATTTTAGTATTTAAGAAAAACTATTCTCCCATAATCTGCACAATTACTGTGCGGTTGCGCGGGTGGTTATCGAAGTCCACCAGTACGATCTGCTGCCATGTGCCCAGCCCGAGCTTTTTGTTTGTCACGGGGACGGTCAAAGAAGCGCCCAGCAAAGAAGCCCGGACATGGGCATAGCCGTTATCGTCTTCCCAGTGTTTGTTATGCTCGTACGGTATGTTTTTCGGCGCCAGCCGCTCCCACATCTTCTGAAAATCCGCGGTCAGACCGGGCTCAAACTCGATGGTCGTGATACCGGCGGTCGAACCGGTGACAAACACATTAACGGTACCTGCGGAAATGCCTGAATCTTTAACCTGCTGCCGCACCTGGGCGGTGATATCCTGTGTATCTCCTGCTCCGTGGGTTTGCAGACTGATTTCTCCGGAAGCGATCACTGTTTTCTCCTCTTAAACAAATTGACAATTCATTAACAACATCATGAACAACTAATCAATTATACTTCGCCGGCTTGCTTCAGTCATATTGCGTATGAATTTCCCGGCGAGAAAAATGAATAAATTGTAATCTTTTCATCATCAAAATTTAATCTGCGGCCCGGTAAATTGCGTGTATAATTAATAATATGATATATATTGATAGTTTACAAATCATTATGTGAGTGATATATTTTAAAACAGGTGAAATTAAAGCAATGAACAATAAAATTGTAATTATCAGCGCAATAGTATTGTTAACGGGAATACTGTTATCAGGTTGTGTCGATCACGGCACTACAACCACGTCACTGACAGGCGACAATATTATTTCTAAAACGGTGGCCGCGCTGGATCAGGTTAAGTCATTCAGTTTAGACACGGACATAAAAAATACATACAAATTAGTCGATGGCTCCAGTTTAAGCACGACAGAATGGAATGGCGCTAAAATTGTTAACGTCTCCAGTCA
>Ga0182010_10000852_pt1 | contig 17016 bp, 15 predicted proteins | sample 611E1MmetaG_FD_120488 | JGI IMG/M metagenome (GOLD analysis project Ga0182010, IMG submission 120488) | Permafrost microbial communities from Stordalen Mire, Sweden - 611E1M metaG | ecosystem: Environmental > Terrestrial > Soil > Wetlands > Permafrost | place: Sweden: Stordalen | collected...
AGGGCATAACCTGGCAAGAAAAGCACTAGTAGAATGCCTAAATATGTGCGTAGGAAGCTTACATTAAGTGCAGGCACAAGCACTAAGATATCAATAAAAAGTACAAGACCTGAAACGAGGAGCAGATCCTTAGGAGTTCGTCTTCTTTCTGCCATCTTCACCACTACTAAAATTGTTTATAATTTATCTTCTTTGAATTTATACTTATTTACTTACTCCATTAATTTAATATTTTTTGCAGCTTTTCAGAACCATACTTATCTTTTCAGGCGTTCATGTTACAAAAAAATGGGGGGTGATCTACTTTTAGATCATATAAAAGATATATATAGTATTATTTTCGATTATGAAATTTCAATTCCGAGTTTGATAAACTCATTCTATCATGTTCTTGTTTTTATCTCCACATTTTTTATCTGTTATAATTTTTTCGTATTTATCTTTTTTAAACATAGGTAGTTATCATATGAAAAATTTTTCATTGATTGATGCATTCCCATCCGAAGTTATTTTTGGCATATTCCGAAATATTTCAACTCCATCCATAAATTTCAGGACAAGAATAGAAAATTTTATTTTGTATTTCCCCTTTCCTGAAAGCATGAAAGTATTGGTTACAGGGGGAGCAGGTTTTATAGGCTCCCATATAGCTGAGTATTTTGCAGAAGCCGGGCATACTGTCAGAATCATAGATAACCTTGCTACTGGTTTTATCCCAAATATTGTACAGTCTAAAAATATAGAGTTTATTCAGGGAGACATATGTAATTATTTTCCAGTTGAAAAAGCAGTTTCTGGAATGGACTATGTTTTCCATGAAGCAGCTCTTGTATCCGTACCTCTAAGCTGTGAAAGACCTGCTGAGGCTTTTTGGGTCAACACTCTTGGAACACTCAATGTGTTACAGGCTTGCGTTAAAGCTGAAGTTGAAAAATTTGTAACTGCATCTTCAGCTGCTGTTTATGGAAACAACCCGATCCTTCCAAAAAGTGAAGATATGTATCCTGAGCCGACTTCTCCTTATGCTATTTCAAAACTCGACGGGGAGTACTTGGCAAGGATGTTTTATAAGGATCAGGGGCTTAGAACAACTTGCTTGCGTTACTTCAATGTTTACGGTCCTCGTCAAAACCCTACATCTCAATATGCAGCTGTTATTCCTATTTTCCTGGAGAGGGCACGTGAAGGAAAAGACCTTATTATCTATGGGGATGGGTTTCAAAGTCGGGATTTCGTGCATGTCAAAGATGTAGTCAGGGCAAATGCTTTAGCACTTGAATACGGGGATGGACAGGTCTTCAATGTGGCTATGGGAAAAAGCGTGACAGTTCGCAAGCTTGCTGAAAATATTATTAAGCTTACTGAATCTCCTAGCAGGATAGTACATGCGGCTCCAAGGGCAGGTGATGTTCGGGATTCAAGGGCAGATGTTTCAAAAATTTCTACCTGGTGGAAGGGGGAGATCGAATTGCATGAAGGGTTAAAAAGTCTCATTTAAATGGTTTATAATAGCAGTTTAATTTGAGGGTTAAAAAGAAGTTGGCCTCCTTGACTAAGCAACTTTCTTAGCTGGGCAGCAGCTAACTCACGCAGCTCTAAAGTCAAGTTATTCTTTATTTTTGGAACGTTGTTTTGTAAATAAAGTTAAGATTAATTCTCTAAACTCCTAAATTTAGTTCTGTACTTATATGTGGTATATAGATATTTCTTGAAATAAGAAGTTTATCGAATCCTCTTGAAAAAAACGTGATGTTTTTTACCTTTTAGAATTTTTTTTCATGGATTATGTCCCTTTTTTTTCATTATATTCATGCAAATAATGGAGGCTATAAGTAACCCTACAAAGAAGTTGGCAACTTCAATTTTTTTTAATTTCATTTTAATTGAATACCCTGCAACTTGCTGCGGGATGGAAACCTTTCCAAGAACCTTTATTAACTAATGGATTTATATTTCAAACAACTTGTGTACTATTGAAAACTGGGACTTATGGATGCAAATCATTACAGCTACAAAACGACATGACATTTTTCGAATAACATGCACAAATAAATGAAAGTACTTCCCACATTACTTTTTTGAGGCACTACCTAAAGTTTTGTAGAATATTATTTACTCTGTACCCCCTTTCCAGTCACTACAAAAATAGGATGCAGATCGACAGTCATACTAACAAAAATTATGTCTTTGTTGTTTTCATTGATGCACAGCTTTTTTGTGATAAAACTTATGCATTCGTTCATTTTTCAGCCGAAATTATAAGACATCTTTACCTGATTGTGCAAAAAATAGTGATTTTTATTAAAACATGTGTTGTGTTAGAAAGCCAAAAAGTTGCTATATTTGTCTCGTGAAGGATAAAAAATAACTGAAAATTAAGTGATTATTCAATCTACAAATAGGGTTTATTTAATCCATTTAGTAACGTTTCTTGCCTTTCAAAGCTGTTGAATCCAGTGGGTTAATTTCAATTGCTTTGTCATAAGCTTTTATTGCTTTATCGGATTTATTCAAATTATCAAGAGCAACTCCTTTGGCTTTCCCAGCATCTGAATCCAGCGTAACGCCTGTGACACTCACTAGCATTAAAAGCCCCAGCGAAATGATTCCTAAATCCATTATGTGGATATACTCTCTACTGGCTTTATTACATGTAGTTTTTGTTCATTTTAAGCTTCTTAATATATTTTTAGAAATATAATGATGAAAAATGACTACAAAAACACAAATGAATAATGTTCACTCAGCAAAGTAAATTTTTCGACTAAAAAATTTTATTTATTAAGTAAAATAATTTTTATATTACTTTTGGTTATTAAAACTTTAAAATTTTTAATAATATCCTCAGGAAAATAAAATTTTAACTTGCAAAACATCTATTCTTTAGGAAAACGGAGTTACACGGAAAAATTCAACTTAGGATTACTGCAGTAGTCATAATTGCTACTGTGATCACTGAAACCATGGTGACCACTGTAACCACTGAAATCACTGCGACTATTGAAACTTTGCTATCTCCATTAATCTCTCTAGCAAAATAGTTCACAGTACAGTTATTTTCGTAAAAATACTGCATTATTGCGAGAATATGGCTAGAATTGCGTTTCGTCTATTAAGCTTACAGGCAAAATACAGTATTTCTACAGGAAAATTACTGTATTTTGAGGAAGGCTCATGAGGTTTTTTTTATCGGAGTTTTTGTAGCTGCTGTCGTTGATGATCTCAGAAATATTTCCGTGGATCTTTTCATGATATGGCTTGATCTGGAAAGTACTCATAAAATGGTCACATGAATGGAGTAGAATAAGCCCATTGTTTAAACTGAAAGTTTAGCCTATTGAAATGAGACGGTCGTGCATTAGTAGCTGGTTGATATTTTATCTTTGAGTGTCTTTGCTTAGTTGCATCTGTGTTTAAGCTTAACTGTGTACAGGAAATTGAGTATACATAAAGTAGAAATGAGAGCGAAATGCGAATTTGTGAATACTCTGGAAAATATCAACTGATTATTGGTGGCCCCCCCTTCTATTCGATTTGTCAAAATCAATCTGAATTTTCAAGCGATTATTTTCAAGACTGAAATACATTTTAAAATTTTATATTGACCTAGTCGCTCAGTAAAACGGTGATCTACAAAATCTAAGATCAATTTCTTGTTTGTATCAGAAATCTGTGTAACGATTAGCTATTCTAGCATTTTTTGAAGACTGAATTTATATGTATCCACATCCACTGTATCACATTCTCCAATGAAAAAGTGGGCTTTAAACAAAAAATAGAAAAAGCCTCGAGCGAGATTATATGTTAATAGTTTAAATCTACACACTTTGTATAAAGAAGTGCAAAACCCTTAGGTCTTTAGCCTATGGGATATCAACATCAACTTCTTCATTCTTTTGTTATTGATTTAATTAACTAGTTATAAATAACAGATTTTAAAGACATTTTAGTATTTTTTGGGGTTTTGATTAATTGCAGTCAAAAGCTAGTGAAATTAATAGTAAACTTATGCAATACTTAAAAAGATTAGAAAGTCTCTTATTTTATCAGCTTCAAGATAGTTTGGGAATAAATATGAGAAAAGAGCCTTATCAGTTTCCACAGGATGAATTCTTTTCAAGAGATAACTTTGACAAAATTAAAAAATTTTCTTATGGTAAAGAGACACCGTTTTTGATTGTTGATTTGGAGGCGATAAAGAAAAGTTATGATTATTTGATTGAACACATGCCTTTCGCAAAAATTCATTATGCTGTAAAGGCAAACCCTATGGATGAAGTTGTTCTTGCCCTGAAAAACAAAGGTTCTAATTTTGATGTAGCAACGGTTTATGAACTTAATCAACTGCTCAGGCTTGGAGTAGAACCTGAAAGAATGAGTTATGGCAATACGATAAAAAAAGAAAAAGATATAGCCTACGCCTATGAAAAAGGGATGAGACTTTTTGTTAGTGATTCAGAGAGCGATTTAAAAAAGTTAGCTAAAAATGCTCCAGGTTCCAAAATTTTTTTTAGAATACTTATCGAAAGCGACGGCGCTGATTGGCCCCTTTCAAGAAAATTTGGTGCACATCCTGATATTATATACAAGCTTATTCTAGAAACCGAAAAACTGGGGCTTGAGCCTTACGGACTTTCTTTCCATGTTGGCTCCCAGCAGAGAGATATTGGTCAATGGGATAATGCCATTTCCAAATGCAAGTATCTCTTTCAAGCAGTATCTGAAAAAGGTATCCATCTCAAGATGATTAACCTTGGAGGAGGGTTTCCTGCAAAATATCAGGCAAAGGCAAGTGACCTTGAAACCTATTTCAAAGAAATTAGACGTTTTTTACTAGAGGATTTTGGGGATAAGCTCCCTGATATCATTATTGAACCAGGGCGCTCTATGGTCGCCAATGCAGGTGTAATCGTAAGTGAAGTAGTAATGATTTCCAAAAAAGCCAGATTTAACCAGTATAAATGGGTTTATCTCGATATTGGAAAGTTTGGAGGCCTCATCGAAACTCTTGATGAATGCATTAAATACCCTATTTTTTGCGATAAAAAAGGTTGTGCTGAAGAAGTAATCCTTGCGGGTCCAACATGCGACAGCATGGATATCCTTTACGAACATCATAAGTATTCTTTTCCGCATACGATGAAAGAAGGTAACAAAGTATATATCTTTACAACCGGCGCATACACTCAAAGCTACAGTTCTGTAAGTTTTAATGGCTTCCCTCCACTCAGGTCTTATCTTATTTAAAAGATATTAGACCTTAAGCAATTGAGTACAAAATCAGTAGAAATAACCCATAAACTATCTAAAATATGAATTTAACAATAATAGATATAATGCTTGATTTTATCATCAAGTGAGTAAGTCTCAAGTACAAAATAAAGATCAACACAACAAGTGCGCTATGCAACCGATCACGGCATAAATTATGTTTAAATGTGGATATTATGTTAACAAACAAAGGCTGGAGAAACAATTATTCAAAACAAATTTACTCATTTACTTACCAAAAACTCTCTTAATCCTTTCTTTCTGCATTAAACTGATTGATACCTTTTGCAGTATTCTCAAGCAGCTTAAAAGCAATATCCTGATCTGGCCAGAAAGCCAGCCCGCAGTCAGAATTCGCATACTTTATGCAATCCCAAAAAATGGAAAAAGCCGTTTCAAGCCTCTTTTTTATGACATCTGGAGTCTCTAACTCAGTTATAATTTTTTGCATGTACTTCTTTTGCTTCCAGGCGTTAACTCCATACTTTTCATTGATAATACTTATAAAACTGAAAATATCGGTTCTCGATATTCCGATTCCTACATAAATATTTGAATCTTCCAGTACTTTTCTGTCCAGAAGATCCAAGTAGGAAGGATTTCCAGCATACTCAAATCCGATGACATTGATAGGTGTCTCACATATGAGCTTATATTTCAATGGGGAGTACAGATGAATCTCTATGTCTGCTTCCTGTTGCAGAGCATAGGTAGAAGCAGTTGTAAGAGCTGAGATGATAGCCGCGTCAGAAAACTCAATCTTATCAGTTAATTCTAGGCTGATTTCATCCAGAGCTATAACTTTAATCTTGAAATTTTTTGCTGTTTTAAATGCCTGTTTAATGAACTTCCCAATATCCTGTGCAAGGATATGATACGCGTCTACAAAGGCTGTTGCTCCGAATGTCTGAAGATATAGATCTGTTGGACCTGCAATACAAATCCTAACTTCAAGAGTCTTGTCTGTCTCTTTTTTGTATTGTTTTGCAACTTCATCAATTATTTCCAGCTCAAGGATCTTTGCATTTTCTTCTCTTAGTACATAAGGTTCATAACAATTCTTCTCATCTTTTATGATATCCAAGAACTGGCCTATCATATCTCTAAATTGAGGATATGTAGGAACGTGCACTCCCACATCAATTTTTCTCTGAAAAGCCTCTCTTATAATGGGAAAGAGTTTTTTATCTTCATTTCGATTTTCAGCTGCAGCTTTTCCCCACTCCCTCGTAATACCCTCAGGTGTGGGAAGGCTGCTTTCATCGATAAAAATAATTTTCTGTATGCCTGGTATATAAAACAGATGACTTTTTATAGTTATTGCAATTACTCAACGCTAAAGTGTAAATATCCTAAATTTAGAATATAATAACAATTTATGTAAGGGTATTATTATTTAAGATTAAGAAATCGAACTGAAAATCAGTAGCACTAAACTTCTTGTTTTATAAAAAGTCTCAACTGTCTAAAGCTAATTTAGGTAACAACGTCTATTATCATCGATTTTTACTTTAATCAAGAAGTTCTAAGCAGAAAGGAAAAAGGAAAGAGTTAGCAAAAAAAACCTGGAAAATTGAAGACTATCATAGAGGATCAAAACCTTTTTGTGGGGTAGAATGCTGTCAGGCAAGGAAAGATAACGTACAGAGAATACTCTTCAATTAATTGTGTGGTGCGAACATACCCCGTTGCTGCAGTGAGGTTTACCACCACAATTTTGATTAGACAGTTAAAATTAGTGAAGTATTGAGATTTTATAGATACGAGTAGTGACTATTAACACAAAATTAGGTTAAATTTTTATCTCAGAAGAAGTCTCAAATATTAATATCTTTTTAGAAGTAGCTGCATGCAAACATATTCGTTAATTTTTCCTAGGCGAACTATTTGCTATTTGTAATAAATTAATTTCGGTTACCAAGCTTTAGAGTAATATTCTAAGAAATATAGAGCTTAGAAAGATGAATTTTAAAATCGGACAAAGATTTTTTGGCGCGAATGCTATTTTCAAATTGATCAAATTTTTTTTCAAAAATGTTTTGAAAAGCAGGATATATTTTAGATGTCATGAGCATATCAAATCTGCTTATTTTTAAGTCTGAGATATCGGTTAATAAACATTTTTAGCCCTTCATAGTAGGGTACACAAATTTCGTGCTGTCTGTTAGTATGAAATTTTTGGTGACCAAGGGTAAATATTTATATTTTAAAGTTCTAAATTATATAAATATATTAGGTTACAAATTTGTTAAACATATACTGTGTAATTATATTTATTTAGTATAATTATATTTTGATTTTTTATTAATGTGGCTACTTGATATTTAGTAATTGTTTTTTTCATTAATCTTTGAATTTAGTCCTTATTGACACATATTTTTAGCTCCTAAGTGTAGCAAAAAAATTAATAAGTATAAACTCCAATTAACTATTTGATTTACTAAAATAAGGACATTTTAGTCATGAGAAAATTTTGAGCCACTTGTAATTTTAAAAAGGCAGAAGAGGAAATCCGTTTGATAGTCAGAAAAAATATTTCGATTGATCAGTGCTACGTGGATAAATTAAAGCCCTTTCTTGAAAAAAATGACGGAAATCTAAGTGCGGCAATACGGGATGCTATAGAAACTGCCTCTCTGACTTTGGCTGGGAAAACGGGTGAAAATGGAGAAAAAGCTTCAACTAAAGAGTCACAGTATGCAGAATTTCGAAATAACTTAATTGAAGAAAAAGAATTTCTGCTTGTCCATCACACTCTGCTTGAATGGCTTATTAAGAAAACTTCGGGACTATTGATGGATGAATCTATTATATACGAACTAATTAATCCTTATAAAATTAAAAGAATTTCTGATATTGTCAATTATCTAAACTCGCTCAATGAGAAAATTGGCTGGAAAATTAAGTTTAATGTGGAATGTGATCAAGATCTTGAGCCTGAAGCTGCAAATCTTACTCTCTCAAATGGAAATTCCTGTTTCCGGGAAGTAATGGCTCATAGCCTTGCTCTTTTTATGGCAAAACAGATGAAACTTGATGTCCAAGGATTATTCAGCAAATCCAACGTAACAAATGTGTACTTCAAGAGGTTTGAATTCCTTGATCATCAAAAAGTTCCGAAGGGTTTAGAGGATCACTTTGGGCCAATGGAAGGTACTTTCAGGGAAGTCCAGAAAAGACCAGATTTCTGGAAAAACCTCATCAAAACATACAGGCAGCAGAACTATCAGCGGCTCAGTATAAACAGGAGAATTTTTGAAGCTTTTATCTCCGGAAATATCCCTTCGGTGGCTGAAATGACACGAAATTTTGAATTAGCTGTAGGCAAGCCACCGGCCGCTTTCACCCTTGGTGAGAACATTAAAATTTTCAAAGAACTTTACCTTACTGATGGTATCGGAACTGATATTGAAATTTGCACTGAAAAGGGGGGTGAATATGTAAAATTGATCCATGATTATTCAAATCGAAAAGTGTGTGAATGTATTAAATTGTATTATCTAAATATTTTTAAGTCGATTGGTCATCCTTTTACAACCACTACCAATCCCCACATAATCGTGTTCGAATTCGGGGAGGGCTTTTGTCCGACCTCTATCTCTGAGTCTGAAATAATTGATATTGAGTCTTAAGCTGATCGATTTTCTGATCATTCGAATCATATAAATACATTCATATATGAAGTTTCAGATCCTCTTTCATGAATGATGTGATTTTGCTCTGGGACAGCCCTCTTCTTTTTGAAAAACTGTTTGTGGAATATGGGCTTAATTGCAGTCGTGCGCTTTCCCCATCTCTTGGCACACCTTATCTTCCTGCTTGTAAATTTATAATCTTGCCAACAGGTTTTGCAAATAAGCAATATACAAAAACAGGTACATGGCTTGAGCATGGCAAACAATTCCTTGAAAAATTTGTGACAAAAGGAGGAACACTGCTGGTATTCAGTCCTCTAATCCCAGAATATGAGTATGAATGGCTTCCTTTTTCTCTTAAATACGTAATGGAAGAAAACTCATGCACTCCTCAGCCGTTGGGTGAACATTCTGCTCAAAAACTTGTGAAAAATATAGTGTTTCCTTTGGGATGTGACGGTTATTTTGCAGAAACGGATGCTGATGTGGCACTCCAGGATAACATTGGAAGGCCTATTATGGTTGTAAAAGAAATCGGTGACGGAATGATTGTTGCAACCACAATACATGAATTGCCTTCAGCTGAGTTTTTTGAGTGCATGTGTGCATGTACGAAAAAGGGAAAAGCCTGAAAACAGAAAGATTCATTTTATCTAAAATAATATGTAACTGTGAGAGCTGATATAAAATTAGTATAGAACTAACTTTAGAAAATAATCAAAATAGACTATTTGTAAGAAATACTTAATTTTGGTATGAAAATTGGGTTCCGTTGCAAAAATTTCAAAATAAGCATGTAAATATATGGATAATGAATAAAAGGCAACAGATCCGAGGAAAATGTACCAACATTATAAAACTAGACCAAATAATTGATTAATATATTTGATTTCATTAAGAACAGAGTAATTTAGATTATTGACTTGTTTTTTTTTAACCATATTCATAGCTTCAATTCCTTTTAAAGTCTTACTAGCAGAGCGAAAAGACTGAAAACCTAGCATTTGAGCAATTATCCACTTTATAGACCTGGGATCTTGTTCAATAATGTTATTCAAATACCTGGTTTGTCTAATTTCAACATTTTTAGACAACTTCGTTTCATTTTTCAGTTCATCTATATCTTTCATTACAAAATAGGATTTATTGGTTTCATTGATACATAAATTTTATAGCAAAACCTATCCATTATTTCACTCTCGACTAAAATTTGAGAAAATTTCCGCCTAAAATTTGAAAAAATGTATAGTTTTTATTAAAATCTAAATCCTTAAGAGCAGAAGATATCTTCCTTGTATAGTAATGCTTATTTTAGTTCAAAGCCGATAATTGTTCATGGATACTTCAAAGAAAAAAAACCTCAAAGGAGTTGACCTTATAGAGGTTAATCTTGAAGGAGCTAATCTTCAAGGAGCTAACTTTAAAGAAACTAACCTTCAAGGAGCTAATCTTGAAGAGACTAACCTTCAAGGTGCTGATCTTGAAGAGGCTAATCTTCGAGGAGCTGATCTTGAAGAGGCTAATCTTACAGAGGCTAACCTTGTAGAGGCTAACATTGAAAAGACTAACCTTCAATTGGCTAAGCTTCATTTGGCTAACCTTAAAGAGGCTAACCTTCAAGGAGCTGACCTTATCTTATAGAAGCTAACTTTCAGGGAGCTAACCTTCAATGAGCTGACTTTATAGAGGTTAATCTTGAAGGAGCTGACCTTGAAGGAGCTCAGTATTTATCACTTTACCAGCTTTCAAAAATGAAAACACTTCATACTGCAAAATTAGACGAAGATCTACGCATAACATTACAAGAAAAGTCTCCTGCTCTTTTTGAAGAAACTAAATGAATTCTTTTTTAAGCCCATCTTAGATTCTCTCTAAATAGATCTAAGATCATCTAGCAATACCCTTAAACGTTCGAGAGAGAGCCGGAAAATAACCCATCTTAGATTATGGAGAGTTCAGCTTTTTGGAGAATAGTCGCTAGAATTATTATATATCAGTAAAGAGGTGTTTAAAGATCGCGAAAAAGAAGCTATCTATACATTTTTCTAATTGATTCTACGTCCAATAGAATATGGATCGTATCCATTAATTGTTGATAACTGTGTTCATTAGACTCTCTCTACAGTTCCACAAAAATTTTGGCTGTAATTATTTTTTTTAAATTTGTTCAATAGTACAAGGACCAGACTCTAAATTTAAAAATCTTTATTCTAATTTTATGTGTTGATAATTGCTTGTACAAGGCCTTTAAAATCTAGAATATTGATCCTAGATGAATCTGCATTGCCTTTTTAGAAAAAAATAACAGTGTTGAATTTGTGAAGATCCTCTGGAGTAATAAAAACATAGTTAATATAACACTATTGTTCGATTTTAAAACATTTTATGGGAAAGTAAATTTTATTCAGAAACTACTTTTTGTATAATTAATTTAAAATAACGAAGAAGATAATTGTACTTTGTAGCTCAAAGTGAAAAGATCAGAGTTTCACATCTATCACTAAGTAAGTGTAATTAAAAATAAATTTTAGAGGGAGTAAAATAAGTGAAATAGGTACATCTGGAGAAGTAAAAGTTCCTTATGCTGTAACAAATATCGAAAGATGCATGTGTCCACAGTGTCCTGTTCAAGCTGACAGTGTTTGCACATTGGATAAAATTGGAAACTTAAAAAATGAAATGAAAAATTTAGGAAAAGATGAAGTTCCAAAGTCTCACAAGGTTCCTGGAGTCTACTGTTCATCAGGTACTGCTACTTGCAGTGACTTAGACCCTAACAGAAATTACATTTGTAAAACCTGCTCTGTCTGGGAAGAGAATTGTCTGGAGCATGCAAATACAATAATGTATTTTTGCAATAATGGTAAAGCAACCTGATTTTTCCATCTTGGAAGATGGTAAATATTTCTTCTATAATTAGGACTCACGTGCTTGAGGAGCAAAATAAATAATGAATAGATCTACTATAAATATTGTAATTTCGGTATTTTAAGGTTTACAATTTATTTATTTATTTTAGAATCTATGCAGTTAAACTGCCTGAATAATGAATTTGAATAAATATTATGCTTTATTTTGATCCTGAAGTGCATAAGTTCTAGATTTCTTAGTTCAATAGCGCATGTTCTACTGGATGTGCCAGTGTCTTATAGCGAAGCTACAAGAATGTGAATGCAAAAATTCAATGAAAATCTGAACAGTAACGTACTAACTTATAGCAGTACCAGAATTTGAGGTATTTTAGTTCATTGGGAGCTTGAAAGATGGGGAAAAAAATGTATCCAGGAATTGATTACAATAAGTATAAAGGGCACTTGCTTGCCCTGAATCTTTCTTTGTAAAAATTTTTGATATTGAAAAAATGATAGGTTAAAAAAGGCAGTGTACCCTGCCCAGAAAATTGCATAGAATGCAAGTAGTGCGTGGAAGCTTGTACTAAAGATGCTATCGAACCTGTTGAAGGCTGAATCCAAATTCTAAAAAGTGGTGAAAATAATGCATCCAAGAATTGATTATAATAAATGTGTAGGTTTACTAGAATGCTATGGTGTCTGTCCTGCGGACGTGTTTGATGCTGAAGAATCAATAGAAGGAAAAAGGGCATTTGTAGCACGCCCTGAAGACTGTACCGAGTGTGGACAGTGCGTAGAGATCTGCCCTACAAACGCAATAGAACTCTTAGAGGATTAAAAGAGATTATTTATATGGTAGAATTGAACATTAAATAACTGAAACCTTTATCGTGAAAAGTTGTTTAAAAGCATTGATATGAAAAAAAGATATCAATGTCCTCAAAACTTAATTAAATTTTTAATAGCTAATGAGCCCAGTTTTCGAGATTAGATATTGTGCCATTGTTCCCCCAATCAAAATATATATTAAAAAAGTCATTTTGGATTTAAAAAATAAATAATCTCAATTTCCTTTTTAAAAGCTTATTACACCGTTTTATATTTATTTGAGTATAATGGGAAAAATGTGATCGGATAGCATAATCACAAATAAACAGATCTTGTCAAAAATAAAGCTATAAGTAATTGTATCTAATCTCAGATAAGGTGATGTATATTATACCAAAAGAATCAGATATCGATAGCAATACATATCGTACTTCGTATCACAATCGTATGACGAAACTAAACAACACTGAGCTTATAAGGGAATTTAACAATGCAAAAAAATATCCTTCCGGCACACCAAAGGATGAGTTCATCAAAATACGGATGCAGGTGTTGGAGCTGCTTGCATCTGAAAGAGGAATCCTACTTTAAACATGTATTCTGTACTTGTTCGCTTGATAATGATATGAATCCTATATTTATTTTTGGTTTTGACCTCAGACATGTAAACCTGTCACTCATATTCGTGGCTTGATTTTCTTCCTTATCCCAATGGTTTTATGCCTACTTTATCTTTCAATCCCTTTCTATAGGCCTAAATTAGAAAGGATTTCGATAAACCACTTATTTACATGAATCATTAAATATCGTTTCTAAACATATGAAATATTTTAGGGATTTATCGAAATCCTCTCAAAATTAAATCCGTTTTTTAGAATTGTAACTAATTCGTGAGTTTACCATAAATCCTATTTTGCGCAAATGTATACAAAAATGGAATATATTTTTTCAATATGGCAGTAGCTTAAAATTTAATCTAACCTTCAATAAATAATGTGGGCAAATAGTTTATCAAATTCGACATCTGTTTACATTTGCAGAATGTAGTTTTCACCACTATTCTAAAATGGGTGTCCCGTAGGTATAATCCTCGAGTTCTAAAACTTTTTTCCAGAGTTCTTTGCATTCACAATTTGTTTTACTCAGGTCTGCTGGATTCTGGTTAAGTGAGAAAGTTCTGAGCGAGTCTGCGACATCTGAGCTACATAGTTTGCAGTTGTGAGGGCCACGTTTTGAGCCTGCACCTACAGGGTCGGACATAAGTATGAGATCCGAATGGACAGCTTTCGCCTTTTTCAGGATTTCTACGATGCTCCAGAGCCATGGAGGACGATACTGTCCTTTTTCCCAGAGAGCTTCAACGAGGGTTCCTTTCTGGACGTTGCAGAGGTTAATAGAGATTGTGTCAGTATAAGAGGCTGCATCATCTATGGAACGAACTATATCTTCTAAGGCCTGAAGTTCGGAAAGGAAGGGAGGTTTTAGCATCAGATAAGCTTTTACGGTTGCACCATGGCTCTTTGAAATTTTTGCTGCACAAACAAAGTCCCTGAAAGTAAATCCTTTGTTAATTGAATCTCTGCGAATTCTGTCAGAGCTCGTTTCCAGTCCAAATGCTAGCTCAAATGGATTATTTCTCAGTATATTTGTACAGTGTAATACGTTCTCTTCGGTTACAAAGTTAGGCCTGGTTTCGACAAGTACCTTAATAACCCTGGGATCATCTGCGAGAGTTTTGAGAATTACATCTCTTGCTTCACAAGGGATTTCCTGCTCGTCAAGGAAACTACCTGAGGTGAAGATTTTGACCATGAACTCTGAAAATTTGTCAGCTTTTTTCATCGCTCTTGAAAGTTGGGTTTTATAATCTTCAAGGGTTGGCGGCTCACTTGCGCAGTCATAAACATAACCACACATAGTACAACCTCCAGCTTTTCCCCAGTTGCATCCTATGGTTTTGAAAATTATAGTGAGAGTTTTTATTTGAATTCCGTTTAAAATGTCGATTCCTGTCCAGCTTGCTGCCGGTTCATTTGTAGGAGAGGGCCTTATTTTAATTCTCTGCCGAATTTTTATTACTGCTTTATTCAGGGTCATGGGCAAAAAACTCACTTAATTGCTTTCTTAATCTTGCAGAAAAAAATTTATGATCTGTTTTTCAGTTTCATTTATTGTACACTTATCTTCTGCACTCTACATCTCATTCGAACTCGATTGTTGCAGGCGGCTTGGGTGTGATATCGTAGACGACCCTGACAACGTTCGGAATCTCGGAAGTTATCCTGGCCTCTAGGTGCTTGAGTGCATCCCAAGAGAGTTCTAAAGCTTCCGCAGTCATTCCATCTCGTGACCCGACAGCCCTTACAGCTACGATCCATCCATAAGCTCGGATATCTCCTTTCACTCCTGTTCCCTTACCGATGAGTGCAGCGAAAGTTTGCCAGGGGCAGAACCTGTCAAGAAGTTCTTCTTCTACTATAAGATTGGCGTTCCTTACTACCTCAAGTTTCTCCTCTGTAACTTCTCCGATAATCCGCACAGCCAAACCTGGACCAGGGAAAGGCATCCTTTCACAAATTTTTTCCGGCAGCTGGAGCGCCCATGCAACTTTCCTTACCTCATCTTTGTAAAGATCCTTTATAGGCTCAACGATTTTCTTGAAGTCCATCACACTAGGCAGTCCCCCAACATTGTGATGGGACTTGATACCGCCCTCTGACTCGATCCTGTCAGGGTAAATCGTACCCTGAATCAGATAATCAGCTGCAATTTTCCTCGCTTCTTCTTCAAAAACTCGGATGAAAGTCTCGCCTATAACATTCCTTTTTTCTTCAGGTTCAGTGATATTTTTCAGGGCTGCAAGGAATCTGGCCTTTGCATACACAATATCCAGATTCATGTGGGAGAAGATGTGCTTTATCCTTTCTGTTTCTCCTGTCCTCATGAGTCCTGTGTCAATATAGATCGGCTTCAGCCTGTCCCCGATAGCCCTGTAAGCCAGCTCCGCACAAACAGAACTGTCCACACCGCCTGAGAGTGCAATAATTGCTCTATTACCTTTTATTTCCTGGCTGATTTCTTCAACTGCTTTTGGAATGAATTTATCAGGGTTTAACATCGAAATACTCCTTTTAGTGAATCTCCTTTGAAGAAATGATCGTGAGCTGTGAATGCTATAAGATCTATTTGGAGTTGATTGTATTTTATTGTAATATATGTGTCAGTGCATTGGATTTTTGATATTTAAAGGTATAGTAGTGAAATTTTTAAATGATGAACATTATTTTTTAACACCTACAGTGAGTAGTAAAGAGAATTTTGATAAACTCTTATGAACTTGATTATTGGAGAGTTTCAATCTCTTAATATCTATTTTTTCTCATGAAAATTCTTATTGATTTTGCTCTTAAATAAAAATACAAATGTCTTCAGTCAGTTGGATACAAACTTGCCGAAATTGATTCTTTAATTATTGGAATCTTTTCGTATCATTTTTGAGTCCATATATTTTAACAAAACAGTTTTATAAAACTGACTTGAAGCTGTCACAATCATTATGTTAAAAACACTTGTTTTACAGCAGTAGCATGATCTTTCAGACTTTGAACTTGTGAAACACTGTATTGGTCGAATTTCTTTCAGGAAATTTCTTGATTTTTCGGAGTACATACCAGACAGAAAACATTCTGGTTATTCAGAAAAAAACTATTGATAACCGCAAAGAAGAAAATGAAATATAGGGACAGCTGCAAATTCAACTTGATCTTTTGGTTGAAAATAAAAAACTGATTAAGGACTCTATTTCTATCTATTCCGATCCTGGCTATGCAAAAGCGGATAAAACGCGAAAAATTAAGCGAAAATCAGAAGAAGCATTACTTAAGATAGACAAAAAAAAAGTGCTAAGTCACAAAATTTAAAATAAGAGTAGTATTTTAGGGCTGGCATAAACTATCTTTAAAATCAAAAAATAATTAACCAGAAAAAAATATGCTCAAATACAGAAATTAGCGAGAAAAACTTGAACAGGATTCCAGCGGTGAAAAAAAGTGAGGTAAATCGGAATCTTTGTTCAGAACTCCAAGTGAAATCAGTTTGAATAACAATCTCTTTCCAATGTCTGTGTATTGAAGCAACTCAATTTTACCATAAACATTTACCTTAAAGGTAGTGCTGGGAAATAAACAATTAACTTTTGCTGTATTTCCCCATAAGTTCCCCTTCCGCAACTATGTGCCCTTTCATCTCGCTTTCAAGCTCTTTTCTACTTGTTCCTGCTTTTATCCCAAGCTGCTTGTCTAGAACATATACTCTGAAAAAATACATGTGAGTGCCTGAAGGAGGGCATGGCCCTCCATATCCTATTTTTCTGAAATCATTTATACCCTCAATCTCTGGTATACTGTTTTCATCTATTTTTGCAATAGGTA
>Ga0182010_10000855_pt1 | contig 16986 bp, 16 predicted proteins | sample 611E1MmetaG_FD_120488 | JGI IMG/M metagenome (GOLD analysis project Ga0182010, IMG submission 120488) | Permafrost microbial communities from Stordalen Mire, Sweden - 611E1M metaG | ecosystem: Environmental > Terrestrial > Soil > Wetlands > Permafrost | place: Sweden: Stordalen | collected...
AAACCACCGGCCAAGCCGATAAAGATGATGTAACTCAAGAAAAACAAGCTGAAACCCCAGAAGAGGAAGGCATGTCCGAACCCGGCCAGATCCTTACGGGTGACACTTTTCAGGCTGCAACGCTGGGTAACGACTTCGCGCACCATATTATTAATACGCTGCCCCATATGATCAAAACGGTTTTCCGGCTTGCCCAGACGGATCAAGCGGAACAGAAACCAGGTTCTCTGCACAAATAAACCGGCAGCAACCACGAAGAAGACCCAAAAAATAATATAGCCTGATATTCCCCAATAGGTCGCGCTGACTGGCGACATAATTTCCTCCTATCGCTTGTGAGACGGTTTATCTACATTTGATTGTTTACTTCAGGCAACCTCTTTTTCTTGTTTTTTACGGATAACGGCTCTTTGTCCTTCCGGTGGCGGCAATGGAACAGGTAAACCCAAAATTTTAGTCACGGCACCGAACCTCGGCGGACAGACATCGAAACAGGTGCCGCACTTGATACACTCTTCCTGGTTAATGATGTGGATCTCGCCTTTGTTACTGATAATCGCTTCCGCCGGACACCTGCGCGCGCAGATCATGCAAGCCTGGCATTTCTGCGGGTCGATATAATAGGCCGGCGCTTCGTTGACTAATTTATCGACCTCATCCTGAGTGAAAAATTTGTCATATTCCGACGGCTCGAGCAGGCGCTTCCCCAGTTTTTCATTTGTGTGCACCTTAATATAGGGAACCAGGGCAGTCATTTCCATCAGTCTCGCTTTCAGCACATTTTCATCCAGACTTTCGCCGTAACCAAGGGGGCCTAACTCCCTCACCTTACGCGCAAAATCACTCATAACTTCGGCAAAAACAACTCCTTCAGCCGACGACATGAATTCGATTCTTAATCGATCCGGGTTGAGCCCGATGTGTTGCATCATTCTTTTCGCCAGTAATACCATATTCAACGCATGGTAATTACCCTGGGTAATATAGTTACATTCATTTAAACGGCATCCGCCAATAAAAACCCCATCGATCCCGTTAGCAAAAGCCCGCAATACAAATTCCAGCGCGATCCTGCCGGAACACATGACACGGATAACCCTTGTTTCAGTGGTGTATTGTAGTCTGGAAACTCCAGCCATATCGGCAGCGCCGTATGCTCACCAGTGGCACAAAAAACAAATGATCTTCGGCTTAAATTTAAGTACCGGACTCATTTTGTGCTCACCTCCTTTTCCCGCATTACCGGCTTGCTATGTTTGGCAATATCCAGCAAATTCGGCACCATGGCGTCAATTTGCGCGAACAACCCCTTATCGGTAAAGTGCTTGAGCTGGATGGCCCCGGTGGGGCACCTGGCATTGCAAAGACCGTCACCTTTACATAGAATGGGGTTAACGATCGCCTTTTTACCCTGTTTGGTATCGCGGATCTCGATCGCGCCGTAGGCGCAGACCGCAGCGCAGGCTGAACAACCCATACACTTCTTCTCATCCACCGAGCACACGGACCCGGAGGCGATAACAGTGTCATGAGAAAGCAGGGTTAAAACCCGCCCGGCTGCACCGTAAGCCTGGTTGATCGTTTCGGTGATGTGCTTGGGATAATGCGCCATGCCGCACAGATAAACACCGTCCGCGGCAAACTCGACGGGACGCAATTTCACGTGCGCTTCCTGAAAGAAACCGTCCATCCCCAGATTCACTTTATAGGCAAAGCCGACTTCCTTTGCGCCGGGGGCAGGCACGATCGCCGCCGCTAAAGTGACGATATCAGCATCGATTTCCAACTGACTCCCTAAAACATAATCGGTGGCAGTGACCTTGAGCACGGGGCGGCCTTCCTGCGATTCACCGGCAATAATCTGAGGTTTCTCCTGCGGCTCATAGCGGATAAATTTAACTTCTTTGTCGGCGGCTTGCCGGTAAAAATCCTCGCGGAATCCATAGGTGCGCATATCCCGGTAGAGGATATAGATATCCATCCTGGGGTTGAGCTCTTTCAGTTTCAGGGCGTTTTTCACAGACTCGCCGCAGCAGATACGGCTGCAGTAATTCCGGTCCTCATTCCGGCAGCCGACGCATTGAATCATGACGATGCTATTGGCTTTAGTGACTTTTTCGTCGCCGTTGTGGATGCGCTCTTCCAGTTCTAGGTGAGTCATGACACGGTCGTCCTGTCCGTAAAGATATTCGGTCGGTTTATAGACATCTGCGCCGGTGGCAATCACTGCAGCGCCATGTTTGATCTCAGTGGTGCCTTTTTCCGATTTCACCCTGGTAGTAAAATTCCCAACGTAACCGAAAGCCTCGGTAATCGCTGCTTGCGTGTAGACATGAATTGATGGATGGCTGTACACCTTTTTGATCAAATCTTGCAGGTACGCCTGCACGTCCAGCCCTTCCAGTGTATGGTAAATTTTACGGGCCATACCCCCCAGGTCTTTCTCGCGTTCCAGCAGGTGAACCTCATGCCCCTGGTTGGCGATCGAAAGCGCGCAGGTCATACCTGCGATACCGCCGCCGACCACTACTGCCGTCTTGTTGACCGGCAGATCAAATTCTTTGAGCGGCTCCAGATGACGGGCACGCGCAACCGACATACGGATGATGTCGAATGCTTTATCGGTAGCATCTTCTTTTTCCTTGGAATGCACCCAGGAGTTGTGCTCACGGATATTGCCCATTTCGTAATAATATTGATTAATCCCCGCGTCCCGCAGGGTCTCGCGGAATAACGGTTCAAGGGTACGGGGACTGCAAGCGGCGACCACCACCCGGTTCAGCCCTTTTTCTTTCGTAATATCAGTGATTTCCCGGATGGAATTGGAAGCACAGGAGAACAGCTGCTCCTGCGCGTGTACGACATTAGGCAAGGTCAAAGCGTATTCCACTGCGGAAGGAACGCTGACAATTCTGCCGATATTGGCGCCGCAGTGGCAGACAAAAACCCCGATCCTCGGCTCCTCTTTGGAGACATCCCTTTCCGGCGGGAATATTCTTTCTTCAGTTAATTTACCGCGCCGGTAATCCAGCAGCTCACCACATTGGGAACTGGCGCCGCTGGCAGTAAAAACAGATTCCGGAATATCAGTCGGTCCCTGGAAGGCACCACTGATAAAAACACCGGGGCGCGAGCTCTGCATCGGATTCGTTTCTTTGATCTGGCAATAGCCGTGGTCATTGAGCTCGATGCCGAATTTACCGGCCAGTTTTTTAACTTCCGCGGGAGGCGTTAGACCGACGGACAGTACCACCATATCGAATTCTTCTTCTTTCACCCCGTTGTCATTAGTCGAATAGCGCACGGTCACATTTTTAGTTACAGGATCTTCTCTCACAACCGAGGTATAACTGCGAATGAAACGCATGCCGGACAACTTTTCTGCGCGCTGGAAGAAACGTTCAAAATCCTTGCCGTAAGAACGGATATCATTGTGGAAGATTGTGCATTCGGCGTCGGAATCATGGTCTTTAGTTAGAATTACCTGTTTCTGCGCATAAGTACAGCAGACGGCGGAACAATAGCTGTGCCCCGCGCCTTTGGGGTTAACCTGCCGCGACCCGATGCAGGAAATCCAGGCGATTTTGTGCGGATGCTTTTTATCGGAAGCGCGCAGGATCTCGCCTTCGTACGGACCAGTGGCGCATAGCAGCCGTTCATAGTCCATGCCAGTGACCACATTCTGGAACTTGCCATAGCCGTATTCGTTACCTATTTTGGGTGTAAATGCTTCGATACCCGGCGCCAGAATAACTGCCCCCACTTTTACTTCGATCCTTTCCGGCGCCTGATTAAAATCAATGGCCTTGTTCTTACAGGCACTTTCACAAATCCGGCATTTCTTGTCTTTGAGGTAGAGACAGCTTTCATCGATGTAAGTGACTAAGGGAATGGCCTGGGCAAAATAGATATGAATAGCCTTATTTTTCGATATTTCCTGGTTGAACTGGTCGGGATATTTCACCGGGCAATATTCGACACAGGTCGTACAACCCGTGCATTTACTCTCGATAATATATCTGGGTTTTTTAAGCAAAGTAACCTTGAAGTTACCGGCTTCACCTTCGACATTATCGACTTCGGTGTAAGTCATCACCTTAATATTCGGATGCCGTCCAACCTGGACGAGCTTCGGGGCGAGTATTCATATCGAGCAGTCATTGGTGGGAAAGGTTTTATCCAGTTGTGCCATATGGCCGCCGATGGCCGGCGCTTTGTCCACTAGATAAACTTTGTAACCCGCGGTGGCCAGGTCCAGAGACGCTTGTACGCCGCTGACCCCGCCGCCAACTACCATGACGTCGCCGAAATTACTCCCCTTCAGACTCTTCCGAAGCTCCTCGATCTGTTCTTTTTCCACTTTTATGGTCCTTCTCAGATGGCTTCGTTACTAAATAACTTCCTGTAAAACTTCCGTGATATCCTTGATCTGGATCGCCGCGCTGTTCTTGAGGGACAACCGGCTGTCCTCAAACTGGGTGATGCAATATGGGCAAGCGGTGACCAGTTCTTCGGCCCCCACGTCGAGCGCCTGATTCAGCCTGATGTCGGAGAACCGTTCATTTTTGGCGGTTTCCATCCAGACACGGCCTCCGCCCATCCCGCAGCAAAGACTGGTTTCCCGCGTATCGGCCATTTCTTTCAGTTCCAGACCGGGGATCTTTTTCAATGTATCTCGGGGTTCATCGTAGATACCGTTATGCCGTCCTAAATAACATGGATCATGATAGGTAACTTTCTTTTTATATTCCTTCGTGATTTTGATTTTGCCCTCTTTGATCAGTCGGAATAAATACTGGGTGATATGCATTACCTCGAAGTTGGTTTTAAATTCAGGATATTCGTTCTTAAAGGTGTGATAGCAATGCGGAGAGGAAACCAAGATAGTCTTTACCCCGGCATCGATAAAAGTCTTGATGTTTTCCCGAGCCAGGCGTTTGAATAATGTTTCGTTACCGGCTTTGCGCACGCTTTCACCGCAGCACATTTCTTTAGAGCCAAGAATACCGAAATCCACACCGGCAACGGTCAGAATTTTGGCCGTAGCCTGGGCGATCTTTTTCAGTCTGGGGTCGTAGCTGGGATAGCAGCAGGGGAAATAGAGCAAAGCAGTACCTTCAGTGAATTCTTTTACGCTAAGGTCCTGTGCCCATTTTGCGCGATCATTCGGTTCCTGCCCGAAGGGATTGCCGACGCTGGCCAAGCTGGTCATAACACTACGCAGATTGGGGATACTGGCGGGGACGACACCATCCGGTACCAGCACCCGACGCATTGAGCGCATCACATCGATAATTTCGACACCGCGCGGGCAACGCTGCACACAATTGCGGCAGGTTGTGCATAGCCAGATATCTTCGGATTCGAAAGGTACCACGCCGAATTTGGCCTGATTGACAAGCCGACGCACGTAAAATTGTCTGACCCGCCCCCAGGGACACACAGAATCACACTTTCCGCATTGATAGCAGAATTTATCGGCTTCACCGCCGGCTTCTTTAATGCCATCGATTACTACTTTAAAGGGCTCCAGGGGCAAGATTTCCATTATCTTTTTTGCGCCTTTTTACGTCTTTATATCCTGTTTATGCCCAAACCGTTCAACAGTATCTTTGATCTTTTCCAACCCGTACTTATTCACCAGCGCTTCCAGTCCGGTTTCCGCGTCTCCAGGTTTCTCATCTTCTTCGACTTCCTCTTCACGCTCTTCATAAGTCAGGGCATTGTTCAAGCACCACTGCACGCACAGCGGCTTGCCGGTCGGTTCATCTTCACACATATCGCATTTAAGCGGCAGTCCAGAATCAGGTTCTTTAAAAAAGCCGCGGGAGGGACAGGAAGCGCGGCAGAAATCACATTCCGAGTATTCTTTGCCGTCCAGAACATACTTATCTCTGCCCATGCATTCGGCGGCGGTATATTCACCGGCGTAGACAGGCAGATAAACATCTCTTAACGGATCACGCACCATGCGGATGCGAGACCTAGCCGGGTTATTGCTGCTGTAACGGGGATTAGAGTGAAAGGCCGAACAAATCACTTCACAGGCACGGCAGCCGTTACACTTATCAACGTCAATTTTGATGGTCTTAACTTTCTTCATCACTTTACTCATTCTTGATCACCCCCCGCTGTTCCAGGTCATCTCCCACACCAGCTAACTCCAAGTCCTGCAATGTCTTTTTCGTGGGAATGCCCTGCTTGTCCCACCCCTTAAACCGGTAATAAGCATCCAAAAGCTGATCTTCAAGCTCAGGGAACCTTTTCCGCCAGTGATCTTCCGGAGGCTTTTCATCAACCCGGCGCAATCCTCTCCGAACATTAATAGCCCGGATCAGATTGCGATTCCGCTTGTAAATCTGCGCCAGTTTTGTTTCATCCATTTCAATGCCGGCACCGGATGAGATAAACTTCGGGTAATTGTGGACATGGTAAGGAGGTTTCAGCGGGAATGAAGATAATCCGGCACACACTCCAAGGGCATCATCGATGTAGTGCATCTTTTCCTGCCAATCCACAATATCCACGGACATATCGACCGTGGGGTAATATGGATTGGAATGGTCTCCCCGCACTTCCCAGCCCAGCAGATATTGCTTGAACTTTTCATCGGGAACCTGGATCCAGTCCTTAATGAAGTTTTCTCTTTCCTCCATCGTCGGAAATGGCGCCTGGGGAAATTGTCCTTCGATCTGTGTAATGTTAATCTTTTCGCCGGTAGCGTACATCAGAAAATAAACGGGATTCAACATACCCAGTTTGAGCGGGAGTTGCTCGTGTTTTTTAATGGTGTTATGATCGAATGCTTCAGCCCCTTTGCCAATCTTACGGGCGGCCCAATACACGCCGTCGGCTAAAATATCGCCGATGCCTTCGCGGCGGACAATGCGATCGAGTAACCAGTAAAATTTGCCTTCGTTGTCGGTGGGACACCCTGCAAAGTCCTGTTCAGTCAAAATACCTGCCTCGCGCAGTTCAAACGCAAAGGCCATAATTTGGGGTGTCGAAAAACCATCTACGCCGTATTCGGTGGCACGTTGGGCAATCCTGAAACCAAAATCCAGGTCGTCGACAAAGGCGGCCATTGTATAAGTCAATTTCGAGAAGCATTTCATCATGTAAGTGGACATGCCGGGCAGGGAAATAATTGCGCCGCATTTCATCGGGCAGTTGTAGCAACTTACCAGGCGCGTGCGCGCATGTTCCTGCACAGTCTTCCACTTTGTTTCGATTTCCGGATTCCAGAAATCTTTTCTGCGCGTACGGGCATTGCCCCAGGAGAAGTTTTCGGTGTGCCATTTTTCATCGACATGCAGCATTTCCTGTGGAGACCCCAATCCCTGCAAAATAGTCATAACGCCGGGAACCGGATTATCAGCGCGGACTTTGATATAATCCAGTACGCCTTTACTCAGTTCCAGGAATTCAGCAGGCCGTGCGAGATTGATATCTTTGGTGCCTCGGACAACGACGGCCTTTAACTTTTTGTCGCCCATCACCGCGCCCACGCCGAGCCGGCTGGAACTGGACCTGCCCTGCTCGATAGAAGCCGTGAATACGCGATTTTCTCCGGCCAGCCCGATTGCGGCAACCTGGGCATTAGGCTCTTTCAATTCCTGTTTTATCAGTTCGGCGGTTTCAATCGCGCCTTTACCGGCCAGATACCGGGCGTCCCGTATTTCTACTTTGTCGTTGTTTATATAAACATAAACCAGTGTGGGAGATTTACCGCGGAAGATGATTTTATCGTAACCGGCATATTTCAATTCCGGGGCAAAAAATCCGCCCATCATCGAATATGCCATCAACTTTGTCTGTGGGGAAATCGTAGAAATGATCGTGCGGTTAGCGCCGGGAGCAGGCGTGCCGGTTAAAAGACCGGCGCCGAATATGAGCAGGTTTTCGGGAGAAAACGGTTCGATTTCCGGGGGCACTCTATCCCACAGAATCTTCGCGTTTGTACCTAGCCCACCCAGGTGAAGTTCGGTCAACTTCGAATCCGTCGCTTCCCGTTCGATATTGCCGCTGGAGAGATCGATTTCCAGATTAAACCCTGTCTCTGCGTACCTCATGTTTACCCTCTCGGCTGCTTAACTTTCAGGCAACCTTGCCGATCAAGAAAGATTTATAGGATCTGTTTCTTTCGGAGTTCCGGTTTGCTCTTTGCGGGCGAAACCGGGAGGTGTATGGTCAGGTTTAAGAAGATTCAATTGTTCGGGACTAGGTGATGTTAATTACTCCTTGTAGTCTGGTAGTTCTGGAATGCCGAATCAAAATATTCATTAGCCTTATTGGCGAGTAAATCATGGTATTCCCCAAAAATGTTGGCCGCCTGCGGCCGCAGCCAATTACGGGGGAGTAGTTCAAGGGGCAGGTCAGGGTCATAGAAAGGTAATCTGCGGTACTCGTGAATCAGGTGGAATCTCTCGACAAAGCACTCACCGGGTTCGATTACTTCACCGGCTTGCAACCGCTTCCGGTGGTCTTTCAGCTTACGCTGGTACTTGTCGACAAAATCATTATATTTTTCATGGATTTTATCCAGGTCCCAACACCAGTTCATAATATCTTTGGGATTCGCGGAGCCCACCTGCCGGGCGCTAAATATCTGAACACAATCCTCGATACTCAAACGTTCCGCCAGTTCCGATACTTCCCTGGTCATGTCATAAGGGGAAATCCAGGTTGCATCACTAAGCGCGCCGTAACCTAACCACCCCAGTTCCCGCCGGAAGATATCGCGAGTTTCCCGGGTTTTTTCCGGTATTGAGTAGGTTACGATACTCCACGTACCATCCCATTTATTGGTTTTACGTTTAAATATCCGTGTCGCGCCTTCAGTTAATAATGTACGTCCTTTATTGGTTAAAGAATAATAACTTCTCCGCCCAACCCGCCGCATTTTAATTAAACCCTTGCGGGACATCCTCGATATCGCCGAGCGTACCGCTTGCTGAGAAAGGTCAAAATTAGCCAGCAGTCTAATCAGCGTATCAATCCCGATTTCTCCGCCAAGGTGGAGTATGTAATCGCCATAAAGAGTCAGCACGACCTGCTGGGGGTGATACGTATTTGTCCGGGAGTTTACGTGTGCTGGTGTCATTATTTTATATACCTCTATATATCATTATATGTCGTTTTTTTATTATGCGTTAAATTAACGAACTATCGATTAACGGCATTATAGGACATCGCAGCAGCATTGTCAATGGATTTTTTTAGAGCGTAATTTTATGATTGAAAGTGCCCATCGGATGGTTGGACTGTTTATTTTGGTTCAGGCGGTTAAACATAAATATTTATTTGTCTGAATGTCCGCAGTTTGTTGTGAATGCGAACACCTTTAAGATGAAGTTACACGCCAGTCATTGGTATAAACATCGAACTTTTTACCTTTGGCTGAAGCAATCAGAGTAATCCCGTAATTCTCAGCGACTTTCACTCCCAGGCTGGTCGGCGTGGAGATAGAAATGACGATCGGGATGCCCCGCCGGGCAACCTTGTGCATTATCTCTGAGGAAACCCGGCCACTGGATAATATAGCTCGATCGGCCGTAGCGATTTCTTCTAGTAAACATTTACCAAAAATTTTGTCGATGGCATTGTGTCTACCGATATCTTCATTAAAAATCAGGACGTTCTTACTGTCGCAGAAAGCAGCGCTGTGCACTCCATGTGTGGATAAATACAGTTCGGAACGCAGCTGAAAATCTTTGACCAACGCGATAACTTCAGCAGGGGAAATCTGCATCCGTGATTCCACCTTAGCGATACCAACATCGGCCACGCTGTAAAAAGCCGCCCCTGCCCCACAACCAGAGGTAATAAGCCGTTTGGAGAAAAACCGACTGTCCGGTTCGATGACGTTGTCCGTCTCCACCCGTACAACTCCTTCCCACTCATCGACTTCAATTTTTTTAATTTGCTCCTTGCTTTTGAGCAGGCCTTCAGAGACAAGAAAGCCCACCACCAGATATTTCATGTCTTTCGGAGAGCATAACAGGGTCACAAGCTCCTTGCCATTTAAAAAGATGGTAAGCAATATTTCCCGGGCAACTGACTGTTCGATCGGGCTCTTGCCTTCCGAAGTAAATTGCGTAGCGGTGAACTTCTCCGCGTTGGCATCCATCTCTATTTTGTACCTTCCTTTGTCGCCTCCCTTATATCAACTTTTCAGGAGGAACAACAGGCTGTAAGTCTTATTTATTAATAACGATAATCACTTTCTCGATGGGGTTATTTACTCCTTTGAGAATCGAAAGCATACCCACGAGTGTGCTTTTAATGATCTTGCTGGTAAAAGTATTGGTCGGGATAGCCGCATCGTTCAGGGTGACCGTTACGGTTTCTTGATCAATCTGCAGGTTTAAATTTCGGATCTTAGCGGTACCTTCCAGCGATTCAATCATGCCGCTGACGGTGTGTTCGATGAAGGCTCCGACAAAATAGTCGGTTTTAATGGGAATGTCGTTAACGGTGACCATTAAGTTAACTGTCATGATTACCTCCAGCAGACCGGAATTTTCGGTATTTGCTGCCTTATTATATATACCTTCGGCTTTTACATTCAAGGGAAAAAAGCAATCAGCTGTCAGAAATTGAGTTTTGGAAATAGATTAGCTTAAAAAAGAATTGGAGCGAAACAACAAACAACCTGACATTGAGGCAAATAATAATACCAATAAATAGATTCCGGCCTTCGCCAACGGAGGAAAATCAGCGTAAGGCCGGATTATGAAAACAAATAATAATTATCTGAGCCCGGGACGTTGTTCTTCTGATTTTCCGGAGCCGCCAGCGGAGGAATTGGGTGCGACCAAAACACCGTCCCTTTTTACTTCCAGGGTGCTGCCGCATTTACTGCACAGGCGGTATCGTTCGGCATTCAACGCCCAGCCGTAGTAGCGCCCGCCGCATTTGGGGCAAATCGCTTCGAATCCATTCATATTTTTATACTCTCCGTGACAGGGTAACATGTTATTTATTTTCTAATCCTACTTTGTCCAGACCGGTAGCATCCATGTACGAGCGGAAATACCTGGCGATATCGGGGTCGGTGATTTCCGTCTCTACCTGCCGGTAAGGGCCGCCTAATGCATTGTTGTATATCTTTTTGACATCCGGCATAAGACCGGCGACATCCATTCCATCAGGAAGCGTTGCGGATGGAGTATCCGTCGTGACCGCTACCGGAGCCGGCGCAGCGTCCGCCGATACCGAGGGCGCGCTATGATTCATCGTCAGCACCAATAACAATGCCACCGTCATCCCGATAAAAAAACCGAGCAATATTTTCATTCCCGAGCTCCCCTGATAACCGTTATCCGAACATTGTTAAAAACAAACCACGATCTTCAGGCCCGGTTTCACTATTCGCTCCCTGCCGTCCAAGTGACGAAATAACGGGCGGCAATTCATCGCATCCTGAATAATAGGATTACTAATGTACTGGTACTAATGTACTGCCTTTGAGGGGTAGCCCACAACGACCTTTTGGATGATTTTAAGAGATAAAAAGGATTAATCCTCGAATGATTAAAATGGGCTTGGTTTGCGGGGTATTTTGTTAAGACAAAAAACGGTCTTTTATTTCGGCTTTCGGCGGAACTGGGTTTCGTATAGATGGGCGTAAAGCCCGCCTTTGGCCAATAGTTCAGCGTGGGTGCCACGTTCAACAATACGGCCGCAATCTAATACCAGGATTAAATCTGCGGCCAGGATAGTGCTCAACCGGTGGGCAATCACGATATTTGTGCGGCCGACCATGACCCGACTCAATGCTTCCTGAATAAGCGCTTCGGACTGGCTGTCCAGCGAACTGGTTGCCTCGTCCAATACCAGAATACGCGGGTCTTTCAGTATTACTCGCGCCAGTGCAAGACGCTGCTTTTCGCCACCGCTCAACCGGTAACCACGCTCGCCAACGATAGTCTGATACTGCAAAGGCAGTCCCATGATGAAATCATGGATATTGGCCGTGCGCGCCGCTGCTTCAATCTCGGGTTGGGTGGCATCCAACTTACCGTAAAGCAGATTGGCCATAATAGTATCGTTAAAAAGATAGGTCTCCTGGGTGACCATACCGATCTGCGCCGTTAGCGAGGTCAGCGTTACATCCTTCAGATCATACCCGTCAATCAACACCCGTCCCTCGGTGGGGTCATACAAGCGCGGGATCAAGTAAGTCAATGTGGTTTTACCGGCGCCGCTGGGACCAACCAGCGCGACCAGTTGTCCCGGTTCGGCGCGGAAAGAAATATGATCCAATACTTCTTCGCGCGTCTGACTGGGCGTGGTTTGTTCGTCCTCCTGATCATTTTTACTATTGCGGGTTGCGAGGGAGCTGTCGCGGGCGGCAATTTGTTGATCCGCCTGTAATAACCCAAAACGGCGGATGTCTTTAAGCAATCCTTTCCCTTCTCTGATGTAATGGAAACTTAAATCATCGAATTCAAGCACGCCGCGGATATTATGCAGCACATGAGCATCCGGTTTTTCGGTGATTTCCTGCGGCAGGTCGAGGACTTCGAACACGCGTTCAAAACTGACCATAGACGTAGCAAAATCCACCGGCGCGTTAGTCAATGTCTGCAATGCGCCGTATAATGTGCCGAGGTAGAGCGATAAAGCGACCAGAGTACCCAGTGAAAGTAACTGTTTTATGACCAGATAACCGCCGACGCCGAAAACCAGCGCTGTTCCCATGGCGCCCATAAAGCCAATGCTGATAAAGAAAAGCCCGCCTGTGACAGCCCGGCGGACATTGATATCCCGCACGTCTTTGGCGCGCTGTTGGAAATGTTTATCCTCTTCAGAAGTCCTGCCAAATAGTTTCACCAGCAGCGCCCCGCTGATATTAAGTACTTCCTGGGCAACGGCATTCATCCTGGCCATTACATCCAGCTGTATCCTGGTGATATCACGCAGACGGTTACCTAGTTTACGCGCGGCAAAGAGTAACAACGGCAGGATCGCAATACTGATCAATGTCAGCCGCCACTCCAACGTAAGCATGACCGATATTACAACTACCGCTTGAATCAAACTGGTCACGATACTGACAAATGTATTGCTGACGGCGCTCTGTGCGCCGACGACATCATTATTCAAACGGCTCATCAACTCGCCGATCTTGGTATGGGTGAAGAAACCCAACGACATACGCTGCAAATAGGAAAATAAACCCACTCTCAAATCATAAGAAACACCTTCTCCCACCCGGGCGTTAAATTGCCGCAGCATAACGTTTAAAAATGCCGAAAGGAGCGGCACGGTAACAAGGGCAACCGCCAGCCATAATAAGCGGTGGAGGTCACGAGCCGGTAAAGTCTTGTCGATCAGCTCACGTAAAATTAACGGGGTTATCAATCCCAACCCGGTAGTCGCCAGTGTCATTAGCAGCATACTGACTATCCACCAGCGGTAGGGTTTGGCATAGCTCCAGACGCGTTTCATCAAACCCCAGGTTATTTTGGGTTTCTCGTCCGGAGCATTATTAGGTCGTATGAAACCCATGCGGCCGTGCATCATAAGTTATTGTCCTGAATTTTTGTCAGAGGTTTTTGCAGACTAATTTTTACGAACTGACACAACTACATTATTTTTAGTCTAGCACTAAACGCGGAAAGATTTCAGAAATACTCCATTGCCTGCAGCAACAAATAGTGCTAAAATCAGCCTAATTCAAAGGGGAGACATGGACAATAAAACGAGCGAAAAGAGATTAACGGGAAAAGTCGCCTGGGTAACAGGCTCCTCACGCGGTATAGGCCGGGTGATTGCCGACCATCTAGCCGGTTTAGGGGCGAATGTTGCTGTGCAGGGTACAAGTCCGACATCCACCCGTGCTTTTAATGAAGCCGATTCGCTGACAGCGGTGGCGCGAACTATCGCCGAGGCCCACGGGACCGCAGTATTACCGGTTTGGGGAGACCTCACATTGGAGGCTACCGTCAAGCAACTCGCCGCGCAAATCCGCAAGGAATTCAGGCAAATAGATATATTGGTGAACTGCGCTGGCGGCGATATCGGCGCACAGGGCACAATGGGCAAGAACGCCGGAAAACCGCAATTTAACGACGCGGTATTTGTTACTTTCGAAGATTTGAAAAGCGTGCTGGACCGCAACCTGTTGACCTGCATTCTCTGCTGCCGTGAGGTAGCGCCGGAGATGATCAACCGCAACTCTGGTTGCATTGTCAATATCGGCAGCATCAGCGGGCTGGCCGGTCACGCGCAGGAAGCAATCTATTCCACCGCCAAAGCCGCCGTGCATGAATATACGCGCTGCCTGGCGGCACAATTAAGACCCTATAATGTGCGTGCTAATGTCGTGGCGCCCGGTCCAATTGTCACACCGCGTTTTGTCGCCAGCCGCCCCATCGATGAAACGAAAAAACGGACAGATGGGCCGCTGGACCGCTACGGTTGGCCGATTGAAATTGCCAAAGCGGTTGAGTATCTTATTACCCCTGATTCTTCCTATATTACCGGGCAGGTATTGCGAGTAGACGGCGGCGGTCAACTATGGCCGGCCTAGAAACGAAAAGAGAATTTTGGAGGGCCATGTAATGAAGCTTTTAGGCATCTCATGCGGACGAAGGATGGGAAATAGCGAAATATTGCTCAGGGAAGCTTTAATGGGTGCCGGGGAATCAGGCATCGAGACGGAGGTATTATGCCTGCTCGATGTCGATGTTAAACCTTGCATCGGCTGCAAGGTCTGTCCGGCTGAAATCACCGGTAAAGAAGACTGTGTGATCAAGGACGACGCGGTCTTTGTCTGGAATAAAATCATGGACTGCGACGGACTGATCATCAGCGGTCCGGTCTATTGCCTCACTCCGCCTGGCTATCTGATGGTGATTCGCGACAGGTTGTTCGGCTCAAAGTCCGATGTCGCATGGATGATGGAACGCAAGAAATTAAAGACGCAGGGGGAAAAGGTATTCGTGGATGAAAGGTGCTTTAAAACCCGACCCGGCGCTTTCATCTCAGTTGGAGGGTCAGTAACGCCCGACTGGCTTTCGCTGGGTTTGTCCGTATTTCAGACGATGACTTTTTCAATTCAACTGGAAGTCATCGACCAGATGATGGTGATGGGCACCAATATTATCGAAGGGCAGGTGCTCCTGAATGATGCGGCGATGGAAAGAGCCCACAAACTGGGACGGAATGTCGGCGCTGTCATGGGCAAATCTACGGCAGAAATGAAATGGCAGGGCGATGAACCGGGAACCTGTCCGGTCTGCCATGGGAATGAGATCACAATTACGGGCAAGAATCCGGTGCAGTGTCCGATTTGCGGCATTTACGGCGAGTTACAGGTAGTGAACGGTGAAATTAAAATCACCTTCAGTGAGGAAGAAAAAAAACGGTCCAGATTGACGATCGCGGGCAAGATGGAACACTGGAACGAGTATCATCCGGCTGATCCGGAAAAAGCCTGGGCGCTGCAGCAAACCTCCACCATGCCGCCCTCGAAGGCAAAGGAATTGAGGGCGGAAATAAAACAGAAAATGGCTAAATACAAAGCTGATAAACCCTGTATCAAACCGCCGAAAGCTAAAAGTAAATAGTAACCAGCACTTCACGCCTTAAGATCGGAAGTATTTCGTCTTCTGACTCAATAATGAGTTTTCAGTAATAAACGCGGGAGGCTGTAAATGAAATTAGCAAATAAAGTCGCTATCATCACCGGAGGCAGCCGCGGGATCGGACGCGGGGTTGCAGTGGCATTCGCTCACGAAGGGGCAGCGGTGGCCATTGTAGGCCGCAACAAGCAGGATTGTGACGCAACCGCGGCCTTTATTTCCGGCAGCGGGGGAACCGCCATCAGTATACCTGCGGATGTATCGAAAGAGGAAGATGCGGCCCGTATTGCGGAACAAACCGTTGCAAAGCTGCACCGCATCGATATATTGGTAAATAGCGCCGCGGTGAATTTACCGTACCGCGTGATCAGTGACGTCACGCTGGCCGACTGGAACTGGATTCTCGGTGTCAACCTGACCGGCATCTTTCTGGTCTGTAAGGCAGTATTACCGCAGATGAAACAACAGCATTTCGGCAAAATCATCAACTTCTCATCTATCGGCGGACTATCCGGCGCGCCTGGCAGGGCTCCATACCGGGCCACCAAAGCCGCGATCATCAACTTTTCCGAATGCCTGGCAGCTGAAGTAAAAGAATTCGGGATCGATGTTAATACCATCTGTCCGTGCGTGGTAGAAACAGATATGCTGCGCGAAACGAAAAAAACGGTAGCCATCCCCAATATCCCCATGCCTCCGGAAGAAATGGCCGAAGTCGCCGTGTTCCTGGCTTCCAATGAAGGCCGGGCAATAACAGGAACTACCATCAACGCTTTCGGCGCGGGTAATCCGCTTTTTTACCTGCCGAAGAAATAGCCGCTCACTTTTGAACAATTGCAGAAACCGTGAGATTGGTGATAGAATACCGGTAACCTGTTTATCTAAGAGGAATTATGTCTGTAGGACATGTAGGTCTAATATTACTGTCCATTATTCTGTTTTTGACAGGGTTCCTCATCATAAGACTTTCTAAAATTTTCATTGATTGGCTTTTTGACTGGTCTGCCCGTATGCTAAAAGGTTCCCAGGACACCCCTCATACTCAAGGGGAACGCCGGTTGAATCTGTGGACGATCAGGGTATTGGGCGTTCTTTTCATATTTGCCGGTGTTTTACCTTTATACATTATTTTTTCAGATTTTCACAGATAGCTTTACCCAAAGTCCAAAATAGTTTGGCATCAATCCTGCTGATTTTCCCAGAATCCTCCTCCGGCAAAGCTTAAACTGGTTTTTTACCTGTTCCTGTTGCTAAAATAAGAAGTACAACCAAATCCAATATTTTAATGAACAGGAGACTTTAAAGTGACAACAAAACTGGTACTGGTCAGACACGGGGAAAGTGTCTGGAACAAAGAAGACAGATTCACCGGCTGGACGGATGTAGACCTGTC
>Ga0182010_10000856_pt1 | contig 16976 bp, 12 predicted proteins | sample 611E1MmetaG_FD_120488 | JGI IMG/M metagenome (GOLD analysis project Ga0182010, IMG submission 120488) | Permafrost microbial communities from Stordalen Mire, Sweden - 611E1M metaG | ecosystem: Environmental > Terrestrial > Soil > Wetlands > Permafrost | place: Sweden: Stordalen | collected...
GATTACTGATCAGAAGGTTCAGGTCGCCGAATCGAGCGGCGAACAACAGCTTTGTGAGCGGCGTGTCCAGCTTGATGCCAGTGGAGCCGGTCCAGGTGTAGTACTGGTCTCCCGACGCGGTCGCCGACGGGTAGTCGAACTCCTGGGTTCCACCACCGACGATCACGTAGTCCGCGCTCGTCTGCGTGCCGAAGTAGATCCGCGGTTGGGTGACCACCGGCGCGCCGGGCGACGAAACGGGTGGTACGTTCTGGATGACCAGAAGCGGGTTCGCGCTCTGGCCCGTGTTGCTGCGTACGACCTCGTCGACCGGCAGCATGGCCAGCCCGATGCCGTGGGTGTAGACCAGATGCTGGTTCACCCAGCTGGAGTTGCCGTTGTTGAGGTTCGAGACCTTGGAAGGATCGAGCTCGCGGCCGGCGAGCATCACCTGGCGCACGCAAGGCGCCGGGTTGGGGGCGCACGCCGCCGGATCCGTGAAGGTGTATCGGTCCGTGTCCACGTCGCCGAAGCTGTAGTAGTTGCGCAGCAGTTGCATGTTGTCGAGCGTCGGGCCGAGCGGCCGGTAGTCCCACAGGCGCAGGTTCTGGATCGTCGACTGCTCGTTTGCAAGCGATGTCTGGCTTATGGACGTGCCGGGTTGGTATGGCACGCTGCTCCAGCCGTTGAGGTTGAATCCGAGCCGCGTCATGTCGATGTTGTTCTGGATGTAGGGCGTCTCCTGACCCTGCTGGTTCGGGTCGACCGCGATCCGCTGGGTGATCAGCGGGTAGGCGAAGTCGAGCGCAACATATGCGCCGACCCACAGAACGATCGTCAGAGTGAGCGGGACCCACCAGCGAGTGCAGCAGAAGACCAGGAAAAGGGTTCCGGCAAAGGCGGCCAGGACGGTCATTACGTTGATGGCCAGGAACCTGGCGTTGACGTCCGTGTAGCTGGCTCCCTGGAATATGCCGCTCTGGTCGCTGTACACGAGCGAGTATCGGTCGAGCTGGAATCCGATTGCTATCGTCACCAGGAACAACATCACAATCACGCCGAAATGGACGCGGGCGGCGGTCGACATCGAAGCACCGGAAATCACGGCAACCGCGTAGCGAGCGCCGACGAGGACGATCGAGAGCAGAAGCAAGGTGTTGGCGAACGACTGCAGCAGCCGATAGAACGGCAACTCGAAGACGTAGAAGCCGATGTTCAAGCCGAAGGTAGGGTCGTTCTGGGCAAACGGAACGCGATGGGCGAACAGCTGGACCGTCTGCCAGCTGGCGGCCATCAGGCCCCCCAGCCCGAGGGCGATGAGCGCACTCAGACCGATGAGGGCCCAGAAGACCGGGCGGGCGACGTCGGGGATCTCGATGTCGGCGGGCGCGGAGCTGGGGCGGCGCGGCGCACCGAACGAACCGCCGCCGTAGCCGCCGGCGTAGCGATCGAGGTTGAAGCGATCGAGGAAATCGTCGAGCGAGAACCGCCGCATCTCGCTCTTGGGAATGACGCGGCCGGGCAGCCAGAGGTTGAACAATAGGAAGAGGAACCCGCCGATGGCGCCGAGGGCGAAGAGGCCGATTTCGGAGCCGACCTGCGTCCAGAAGACGTTCACATAACCGACGCTCTGATACCAGATGGCGTCCGTCCACAGCCCTACGCCCACGGAGAAGAAGAGGCTCAGGAGAATCAGGACAAGCACGATGGTGACCCCCAGGATCACCCAGCCGCGGCCGATGTGGATCTCGGGCATGTCGCCGTCCGAGCCTACCGATCGGGGTCTGCGCGGACCTCTGTATCCGGCGCCGCGGAAGATCCCCTGGTCCTCGTCGCCCGGATCGGCGCCATTGTCGGAACCGGCCCCGTTTGAACTCACTGGCTTGGCCTCCCTTGAGCCCTCGGTCGATGACTGATCGTCCGCGCCGGCGTCCGTCCCGGCAGCGGGATCGGATTCGCCCTCGGTCCCCGACTCGCCGCTCTTGCGGCGCTGCTCGGCCTGGCGGCGGCGCAGCTCATCGAGAAAGTCGTCGAACATGTCGCGCATGCGACGAGTCTAGCCGAGCCGCCAAATGGCAATCGCCCGCCACGCGTTCCGTGCCAGATCTTTAGGCGGCCAGCCGAAGAATCGCGTCTCGGAAGGCTCGAAGGACAGTCTGGGCCAGGTCGTTGTCGCGCATCGTTGCGGTGCGGGCCGGCTCGAAGCGGAACCCGGCCAGCACGGTGAGAGGCGCTTCCCAGGGGCGCGTCTCGTCGAGAGGGAGCTGACCCAGGCGAAGGCGTAGCTGCTGGCGTCCGCTCTCCTCGAGGATCAGGCCCGAGAGCGTCCCCGCGAGCGCGGGCCCAAGGCGCATCAGGGGCGAGCCGGGGGGAGGCTCGGGACTGGGGCTGAAATCACGGAACTCCAGGAGCCGGCCGTCCTCATCGCACCAGAGCAGAGCCACCCACCAGCCGTCGGCGATGACCTGGGGCTGGCTCATGCCAACACGGCGTCGATCGCCCGGACCGAGCTCCAGCTCGCGCAGATAGGAGGGGCCTGGCGCGGGGAGCCCCGCCCCGGGAGCGGCCATGGGCTACGCGTTGGACGCCGGGCGAGAGTCGGCCGGCGGGTCGGCCTCGGCCTCTCCCGCGGCGACGTCGGGCGCGGCGGCGGTTCCGGCGTCCTTGCCGGCGGCGATCTCGCGGTCGAAACGTTCCATCTCGGCTCGGATGTCGGCGCTGGGTGGCCCCAGGACCCCCGGATCGACACGTCCGCCGGGACTGGTGAAGAGTCGATCGTCGGGGTCGCCGAGGATCATCGAAAGGAGCCCTACGCGCGTCTTCTGGCGCTCGACTCTGTCCGAGTACGCTCGCAGCTCCGGGGCGACGTCCGTGACTCCGGGAATGCGGACTGCGGACAATTCGACACCCTCGGTCAGTACCGCCCCGCAACTCGGGCATCGTTCCGCCCCGGCGGGAATGCGGGCCGAACACCACGGGCACTCGGCATCGGCCGGCTTCTGAGGCTTGGCCGAGCCGCGCGCAGACCGCGTGGTCGGACGCGTGCCCGGTGCGGCCGCCGAGGCCGTCGGTTCGATGCCGGACGGGACGGCCGCGACGGGCGCCGCGAAGGGCGCGACCGGCGCCGCGACGGTCAGACTGGGCGCCGGTCCCGCGGCCGGGGCGAGTGCCGCAGGCTCGGCCCCGATCGCCGGGGCGGCCGCGAACCCAACCGGGGCGAGTGCCGCAGGCTCGGCCCCGATCGCCGGGACGGCCGCGAACCCCGCCGGGGCAAGTGCTTCGCCGATCTCGCCCGCCTTGTGGGTCCACCACCCACCAGCGGCGAGCAGCATTGCTCCGGGGATGAGGGCCGCGGCATAAGCCCGTCCGAGATCATCAGGCAGCAGGACCACGCCCACGCCCGCCATGACCGCGGCCGCGACGTACAGGCGCCGGCTGGGGTCCCTGGCGAACATCGCCGCTCCGGCCGGGACGGCCGTGATTACGGCTGTGCCGACCGCGATCCAGAGGACCGCCACTGAAGGCACGCCGTAGACGCCGGAAGGAGGGAGCGCGCCCTCGATATGGTCGAGGTCCAGGAACTGCGTCGCGATTAGGCCGAAAACCGCGCCCGCCAGGATGGAGAGCCAACCGCCGAAGATGGCGAGCACACCGAAGACTCTTGGCATCGCTTTCCTCTGTGGCTCGGACCCGGACGCCGACCTTGACTCAGCCTGGACGCGGGCCTGCGGAGCAAGCTCGGGCGCCCGCCTGTGACGCGGACTCTACGCCGGCTCGACCGGCGATGCCGCATCGACCGAGGATTCGTCACTGGCGGCAGCGATCCGCTCACGCCCCGAGGCGTCCAGGCGACCGGCCATATCGAGCGCGGCTTGGCTCGGCCGGCCGATATCCTCCGGATTCGTCCCTGGTTTGAACATGCCCCCGATCGAATCTTTGGCGAGCATTGCGGCCGCGGAAACGATCTGGGCCGATGGGCCCGCCGCATGCCCGACGGCACTCAGCATGTTCATGCGTGCCTGCGTCCCGAGCGCCGCGCCTGCCATCGAGGGCTGGCGCAGACCCGGGTCGACGTCGGTGACGCCTGGAATGACCATGCCTCCGAGAGACTCCCGTTGGGCCATGGTCGCGCCGCAATTGGGGCAGCAGCCGTCACCGGGATTGGCTGGCGCCGAACACCATGGGCACCTGGCCCCAATTCGCCCGGTTGCTTCTGGGTCCGAGCCTGCCGGCTCCGGTCCCGGCGTCACCCGCCGCATCGGTTGATTCCACCAGTCGCCCACCTTCGGACCCTCCTGCTAGTGGCCGTCCATTCCGTCCGCCGTCACTCCCATTCGATGGTGGCCGGTGGCTTGGAGCTGATGTCGTAAACCACCCTGTTCACTCCGGGAACCTCGTTCACTATTCGGGCGCTGATCCGGGCCAGGACCTCGTACGGGAGCTTAGCCCAGTCGGCCGTCATCGCGTCCTCGGACGTGACCGCGCGGACGGCCACGAGATTCGCATAGGTTCGGCCATCGCCCATGACGCCAACCGACCGCACCGGGGTCAGGATGGCGAACGACTGCCACACGCTCCGGTAGAGGCCCGCGGCCTTGATCTCGTCGATCACGATCCAATCCGCCTCGCGCAGAGTGTCGAGCCGTTCGGCCGTGACCTCGCCGATGATCCGTATCGCCAGACCCGGTCCGGGGAACGGCTGGCGCTGGACCATCGAATCCGGCAGGCCCAACTCCATCCCGACGGCCCTGACCTCATCCTTGAAGAGATAGCGCAGCGGCTCGATCAGCTGGAAGCTCAGGTCGTCGGGCAGGCCGCCGACGTTGTGGTGGGTCTTGATCTTCGCGGCCGCCTTCTCATTGACGGAGGTGGCCGACTCGATCACATCGGGATACAGCGTGCCCTGGGTGAGAAAGTCGATGCGGCCGAGCTTCTCCGCCTCGTCCTCGAAGACGCGAATGAACTCGTTGCCGATGATGTGGCGCTTCCGCTCCGGGTCGGTCACGCCCTCGAGCTTGCGCAGGAACCGCTCCCGGGCGTTGACGACGATGACCCGCACGCCGAGCTGCTCGAACGCCGTCCGCAGCAACTCAGTCTCGTTCTTGCGCATCATCCCGTGGTCGACGTGGACACAGATCAGGCGATCTCCGACGGCACGATGGACGAGGGTCGCGGCCACGGCCGAATCCACTCCGCCGGAAAGCGCGCACAGCACTTTGCCGTCTGTGCCGGCCGCGCGGCTGTGCTCGTCGACGCGACGGCGTATCCCTTCGACGGTTGAGGCGATGAAGTTCGCCGGGGTCCAGCTCTGGCGGGCGCCGGCGATCTCGACGACGAAGTTGCGCAGGATCTCGCGGCCGTGCGGAGTGTGAACGACCTCCGGGTGGAACTGAATGCCGTACAGGCGGCGCTCCGAATCGGCCACCGCGGCAAAGGGCGTGGAGGCGGTGCTGGCAGTTGCCCGGAAGCCGGCCGGCAGGCGCTCGATCGAATCGCCATGGCTCATCCAGACCGATTGCTCGGGCTCGAGACCGCCGAAGAGCCGATCGCTGCCGGTGACCGTGACGACGGCCGGCCCGAACTCCTTGCGGCTGAAGGAGACGACGTTGCCGCCGAGCGCCTGGGCCATCAGATGCAGCCCGTAGCAGATGCCCAGGATCGGCACGCCGCCGGTCCAGAGCGCCGGATCGGGATGGGGCGAGCCCGCTTCGTAGACGCTGGCCGGTCCGCCGGAGAGGATCACCGCCGTCGGTTTGCGGGCGGCGATCTCATGCCATGGCGTGTCGAAGGGCAGCAGTTCCGAGTAGACGCTCAGCTCACGGACGCGACGGGCGATGAGCTGGCTGTACTGGCTGCCGAAGTCGAGGACGACGACCAGGTCCACTCCGGCCGCGACTGATGGATCCGCCACGCGCCCTTCGCTCAATCCCGACCTCCACTCCCAAGCCCGCGTCCACCGGTCGCCGCTTGCATATCGCTCGGTCAGCCGGCGCATTCCGGCGCCACCTTGGCCCGCGTTCGTGGGACCGGCGATCTGCGGGGGGTGAACGGTGGGCCCGGGCTGACGGCGTCGATTCTAGCGGGGCAAGCTTGCGACCGAACGATCCGCCGACCGAAAAAACGCGGGCCCAGAGGCCGCCCGAACGCAAGCCGGTCCGGCTTCGAGCTGCGTCGGCTACGAGTCGAGAGCGCGCCTAACCGGCTGACGATAGATGCGGGACGCGCCGGGGCTACGCGCGTTCGGTCGGGTAGCCCTGCTTCTTCCAGTCCTGAAGGCCGCCGTGCAATTCCTTGACCCTGAATCCGAGCGCCTCCAGGCGCTGGGCCGTCTTCGTCGAAGCGTGGCAGCTGGCGTTCCAGCAGTAGACGACGTACTCGGCTTCGCGCGACAGGTACGCGGTCGTGGTCTCGTTGATGTCACGCCAGGGCAGGCTGATCGCACCAGGCAGATGCTCGAGGGCGTAGGTCTCGGCGTACCGCGCGTCGACGACCACGAGATCGGGCGCGCCCGCGACAATGTCGGCGTAGAGGTCCGCCGGGTGGCGGTCGTACACGAAGCTGCCGATCCAGTGGATGCGGGCAGTGGGCGCTGCGGGGATGGCGACGTTCGCGGCGGGAACGGCAGTCGCGGCCGGAACCAGGTGCAGGACCGGAGCCGAATGGGGTTCCGAAGCTACGGGCGCGCCAACTGCGGCAGGCTCCGACGGCTCGGCTTCGTATGGGGACTCGGCCGTTTCGAGGACCGGTGCGGACGGCATCGGCGGGGTTCTCCGTTCGGGTAGCGGCGTTGTGGCGGAATAGTAGCGAACGACGTCAAATTCCGCGACCCGATTCCCGGCTGCGCCGGGCGATTCTTCGGTTGCGGTTTGGTTACGAAGCGGAGCGCGGCTGTGGATACCTCAGCCGGCGCTTCGGTCCGTCCGGCCGACGGCGTCGTGGTGCCGGCCTTCGGAGCGCGCTTTCGCCCGCGCTACGTCAGACGGCGCACCTCGGGCGTTTCGGCGCCGGCTCGTGGCGTTTACGCTTGGTAGGCGTGCTGGACGCTAACCCGAGGCCGCGCGTGCCCCGGAGCGCGCGATTGGCCGGCTCCTGCGCTTGTCTCAAGCGTGGGTCCGCCGCTTCGAGGACGCCGGGGACGGCCTCGAGCTGGTCGTTTGCGGATGCCACGCCTGGTGCGCGTAACTGGCGGACACGGCCGCGGCCTGCCCGGCGCGAACGGGCGCCATCCAGCGTTGGGCGCTGCCCGGCCGGGTCGAGCGGCCTACTCGTCATCCAGGTTGGGGGCGAGCCAGCGTGCCGCCTCCTCGAGCGACCAGCCCTTGCGGCGGGCGTAGTCCTCGAGCTGGTCGCGCCCGATCCGGCCCACACCGAAGTAGTGGGCTTCGGGGCGCCAGAAGTAGTAACCGGAGACCGACGCCGGCGGGAGCATCGCGAACGATTCGGTAAGGCTCATCCCGACGCGCGCCTCGGCGTCGAGCAACGCGAAGAGGGTCGCCTTTTCCGTGTGGTCCGGGCAGGCCGGGTAACCCGGCGCCGGTCTGATGCCTTGATACTCCTCCTGGATCAACGCGGCGTTATCCAGCGTTTCACTGGGCGCGTATCCCCACAGCTCGCGCCGGACGCGCCGGTGCAGGACCTCCGCCAGCGCCTCGGCCAGACGATCGGCGAGCGCCTTGCTCATGATGGCGTGGTAGTCGTCGTTGGCGGCCTCGAACCCGGCCGCCAGCTCAGCCGAACCCACGCCTGCGGTGACCGCGAACCCGCCCAGGTAATCCCCGACGCCACTTGCCTGCGGAGCCACGAAGTCGGCCAGCGCCACGTTCGGCCGGCCCGGCGGCTTCTCCATCTGCTGGCGCAGGGTGTGGACGACCGCGCGAACCTCCGACCGCCCCGCGTCGGCATACAGCTCGATGTCGTCGCCCACGGAATTGGCCGGCCAGAAGCCCACGACCGCATAGGCGCGCAGGAGCGCGTCGGCCTCGATCCGGTCGAGCAATCGCCGCCCGTCGTCATACACCGCCCGGGCCGGCTCGCCGACGCGGGGCGCCTCAAGGATGTTGGGGAAGGTCCCCTTCATCTCCCAGGCGGCAAAGAAGGGCGACCAGTCGATCGTGCCGATCAGCGCGGCGAGCGGGTACTCCTCGGCCCGAACGCCCAGGAATCCCGGTCGAGGTACGTCCAGTCCGAAATCGACCGGGGTCCGGTTCGCCCGGGCGGCTTCGATGGCGACGCGGGCGACCCGCTCGTGGCGCCCCGCCCGCTCCAGCCGAAGCCGCTCCTGCTCATGGCGGACCGCGCCAACATAGCTCGTCGCCCCCTCGCCGAGCAGCTCCGAGACCACGCCGACCGCTCTCGACGCATCGGCGACGTGGATCACCGGCCCGGAATAGCGCGGCGCGATCTTGACCGCGGTGTGGGCCTTCGACGTCGTCGCTCCGCCGATGAGGAGCGGCACGCGGAAGCCCTCCCGCTCCATCTCCGCGGCGACGTGGGCCATCTCCTCCAGAGACGGTGTGATCAGGCCCGACAGACCCACGACGTCGACGCTCTGGGCTCGGGCCTCTTCGAGGATCCGGGCGGCCGGCACCATCACGCCGAGGTCCACGACCTCGTAGTTGTTGCAGGCCAGCACGACGCCGACGATGTTCTTGCCGATGTCGTGGACGTCGCCCTTGACGGTGGCCATGAGGATCTTGCCGCGGGGCCGCAGATCGCCCGCGGCCGCCTTTTCCGCCTCCAGGTAGGGAACCAGGTGGGCGACGGCCTTCTTCATCACGCGGGCACTCTTGACCACCTGGGGCAGGAACATCTTGCCGGCGCTGAAGAGGTCGCCGACGGCGTTCATGCCGCTCATCAGCGGTCCTTCGATCACCTCGATGGGACGGGCGGCGGCGAGGCGGGCCTCCTCGGTATCTTCGACCACGAACGTGTCGATGCCCTCGATGAGCGCGTGCCGCAGCCGATCCGACACCGGCAGCTCGCGCCAGGTCAGGTCGGCGCCGGCTCGATCGGCCGCACCTGCGCCGGCGTGCTTCGGGGCGATTTCGAGCAGTCGCTCCGTCGCGTCGGGCCGGCGGTTCAGGACCACGTCCTCGACGCGTTCCAGGAGATCGGCCGGGATCTCGGAGTACACGGCCAGCTGGCCGGGGTTGACGATGCCCATGTCCATGCCCGCGGCGATGGCGTGGTACAGGAAGACGACGTGGATCGCCTCGCGGACGACGTCGTTGCCGCGGAAGGCGAACGAGACGTTGCTGACGCCGCCGCTGATCCGGACGCCGGGCATCTCGGCCTTGATGCGCCGGGTCGCCTCGATGTAGTCGACGGCGTAGCCGGCGTGCTCCTCTATGCCGGTGCCGACGGCGAAGACGTTGGGGTCGAAGACGATCTCGTCCGCCGGAAGGCCGGCTTGCTCGGTCAGCAGCCGGTAGGCGCGCCGGCAGATCTCGACCTTGCGTTCGACCGTGTCGGCCTGGCCCTTCTCGTCGAAGGCCATGACGATCACGGCGGCGCCGTAGCGGCGGGCCAGCCGGGCCTGGCGCAGGAACTGTTCCTCGCCCTCCTTGAGCGAGATCGAGTTCACCACCGGCTTGCCGCCGATGCAGCGCAGCCCGGCTTCGACGACGGACCATTTGGACGAGTCGACGACGATCGGGACGCGGGCGATCGCCGGCTCGGATGCCACCAGATTCAGGAAGCGAGTCATCGCCGCTTCCGAATCCAGCAGCGCCTCGTCCATGTTGACGTCGATCGCCTGGGCGCCGGCATCGACCTGGCGGCGGGCGATCGCCAGCGCGCCGTCGAAGTCGCCCTCGACGATCCGGCGGGCGAAGACGCGCGAGCCGGCCACGTTCGTGCGCTCGCCGATGTTGACGAAGAGGCTGCCCGCGCCGATGTCCAGCGCCTCGAGGCCGGCCAGACGCAGCGCCGCCGGCCGCTCCGGGACCTGCCGCGGAGCCAGGCCGCCGGCCGCTTCTACGAACGCGGCCACGTGGGTCGGGCCCGTCCCGCAGCAGCCGCCGACGACGTTGACCAGGCCGGCGGCGGCGAATTCGCGCAGGAAAGTGGCCATCGCCTCGGGGGTTTCATCGTAGCCGCCGAACTCGTTGGGCAGCCCGGCGTTTGGGTGCGCGGCGACGAACGTGTCGGCCAAACCCGAGAGGGTCTCTATGTGGGCACGTAGCTGGCGGGCGCCGAGAGCGCAGTTCAGCCCGACGATCAGCGGGCGCGCGTGGCGGATGGCGTTCCAGAACGCCTCGACCGTGTGCCCCGACAACGTCCGCCCGGACGCGTCGGTGATCGTGCCGGAGATCCAGAGCGGCACCTCGACGCCCAGCTCCTCGAACACGCCCTCGATGGCGTAGATGGCGGCCTTGGCGTTGAGCACATCGAAGACCGTCTCGATCATGAGCAGGTCGGCGCCGCCCAGGATCAACCCGCGGGCGGCCTCCGCGTATGCCTCTGCCAGCTCCTCGAAGGTTACGGACCGCGCGGCCGGGTCGGCCACGTCCGCGGAGATCGAAGCGGTCTTGTTGGTCGGCCCGAGCGATCCGGCGACGAACCGCGGCCGGTTCGGCTCGCGCGCCTCTGCTGCGTCGGCGGCCGCGCGGGCGATCCGGGCCGCCTCGACGTGGATCTCGTATGCCACGCCCTCCATCCCGTAGTCGGCCTGGGCGATGCGCGTGGCGGCGAACGTGTCGGTCGTGATGATGTCGGCGCCCGCGGTCAGGTATGCGTCGTGGACGGCGCGAACGACGTCGGGACGGGTGAGGACAAGCAGGTCGTTGTCGCCACGGACGTCGCACTGGTGGTCGCGGAAGCGCCCGCCGCGGAAATCGGCCTCGGACAGGCCGTAGCGCTGGATCAGCGTGCCCGTGGCGCCGTCGAGCACGAGAATCCGCCGCTGCAGCAACGGGCGGAGCAGGAGCAGGCGCTCTTCGCGCGTCCTGACGTGGGGGTCCGGCGTTGCGGGCCCGGCTTCATCCTGGGCTGCGCCAGCCCGGGCGGCGGTCGTGGACGCGATCAATGGGACGTTCGTCTCGGTTGGCCTGCCTCCTTCTGGCGGCAGTGTACCCGGCACGAGCCGGCGACGCGGTCGGCGGCACAGGCGGCCCGAACGAGATGCGTCCGGCATTGAGCCCGAGCGTGAGCCCCGATCGTGAGTCCAACCGCGGCGGGCCCCCTTTCGCGCTCGCCATCAAAGTGAGAGCATGAGGCTATGAGCGGATCAGGCCCGGCGGGCGCTGCGAGCACATCCGGCCAAGCGGTTGCACAAGCCGGCGCGCCCGAACCCGTTCGCCAGGTCGACTGCGCCATCGTCGGAGGTGGGCCCGGTGGACTCTCCGCCGCGGTCTGCCTCGCCCGCATGCGACGCAGCGTCCTGGTGATCGACGACCGCGACGGGCGCTCGCTGTGGGGCCAGACCAATCGCAACTACCTTGGCTTCCCCAACGGGATCTCCGCCGCCGAGATCCGGCTGGCCGGTCGGCGTCAGGCGGCTCGATACGGGACCAGGTTCCTGAGTGGGCGAGTGGCCGCCGCCGGGCACGACGGCGACTCGTTCCGTCTCCGCGTCGAGGCGAGCGTCGGTGACATCCGCCGCGAGACGGCCGGTCGCGTCGCCAACGTGAAGCGCGACGAGGAGCTGGGGACGTCGCTGGGCGAAGAGACGGTGGGCGCTGCCGTGGACATCGTGGCCCGGACGGTGATCCTGGCGACGGGCGTCCGCGACAACTTCCCCAGGTTCCTGGGCTGGGCTCAGTGCGTAGGGCGGAGCCTCTTCTGGTGCATTGCCTGCGACGGTTACGAGTCGACGGGCAAAGCAGTGGCCGTCGTCGGGCACGACGAAGATGCGGTCGAGACGGCGCTGGATCTGCTCGACTTCACCGACCGGGTGACCATCGTGGCCGGCCGGCCCGAGGGGTTCGACGTCCCGGACCAGCGCCTGGCCGATCTCCGCGACAACGGCATCGGCGTCTACCCATGCGCGGTGGCCGGCTATACCAACGCGGAAGGCCGGATCGAGGAGCTCGTGCTCGACGGTCCCGATGAGACACGGCTGCCGGTCGAGATGGTATTCGTCTACCGCCGGCCGACGCCGCGCAACGAAGTCGCCATCGCGCTCGGCGTGGAGGTGAACGAGCTGGGACACATCGTCGTGAACGCCGAGCAGCACACCAACGTGCCGGGGCTTTACGCCGCGGGGGACGTGACCAGCCCGCACGACCACCAGATCAGCGCGGCTGTCCACGAGGGCAACCAGGCGGCCTGCGCCGCCAACTACTTCCTCTATCGGCCGGTCCAGAGGGGTACCGGAAAAGAGGCGTGCTGAGCCCGACCGGCCGGTAGGCAGGGCCGAAAGACGCCGCCTCGATCGGCCGGCGCGCTACTTCGAGCGCCTGGCGCGAAGGAAAACCGAAGGCCCGGGCGTGATCGGTCCCAGTGGCGCCTGAAGGCGGGCCTCGACTGCCACGAGGAGCGCGACCGGCAGCCGGCGGGTCAGCGGGGGCAGGCGGAAGAGCGACGCGGTCCGCATCGACTCGATCGGCAGCCCGGCCCGGCGCAGCGCGCGTCGGATGCCGACCGGCGCATGGTCGAAGTGAAACGGCTTGTACTCGACCGAACCAAGCTCGAACGGCGACCAGCGCTGGCGGCCCAGGACGCGCCGCGCAATCGATTTGAGGTTGCGCTTGTTGGCGTATTCGAGAACGACTACGCCGCCCGGCCGGGTAACGCGGCCAAGCTCGGCCAGCACCGGCCCGGGGTCGGCGAAGTGGTGGAGCACCCGGACGCAAACCGTGGCGTCGAAGAAGCCGTCGGGGTAGGGCAGGGCGCGGGCGTCGCCAAGTACGACTTCGATGCGCTTGTCGCCTGCGAATGCCTCGCGGGCAGCCGCTACGTGCACCTCGGACGAATCGAGCAGGACGACCTCACGGTAGCCGTCGTACTCGTCGGCGAGCCGGCCGAATCCCGCTCCGACCTCGATCAGACGATCGCCCGATAGGGGCAGCAGCGCCCGGACCGCGATCCTGTCGCAGGCATCCTCGTACCGCCGGCCGGCCCAGAAGACGTCGCGGTAGCCGAGGTCTTCGTAGGTCGCGAGGGGACGTTCCGGAGAGGGCGGGTCGATGCCGCGCGACTCGGTCAGGAGGGGCTTGCTGCGCCGACGGCGCGCCTGTGGACGGCGAAATCGTCCGCGTTACCCGACCAACCGCAATCGCACCGGACGACGTTCGTTCGGGCGTTGTAGTCCTCGATCAGGTGGGACTTCACCGGCCGAAGCGGGGTCGGAGCGACCGCCGTGCGGACAGGCCGAGCCATTGTGCCTCCTCCAATTCTCCCGAACCATCGACGTAGCCAGTTCGGCTGTCGCGCGCCGCGACCACCGGCAGACGGATCCGTGGGTGCTCGGATACGGCAACGCCGTTTGGGAGCGACACCAATTCTACCAGAGGAAGGCTCCAAGCCCCCGCCGAGGTCTTGCCTCTCCGCTTCGCCGGCAGAAGCACCGGCGACACCCGCGACCCGGGATCGAGCCCGGCGTTTCATCTGCCGAACGGGCAGGCACCGGTCGGTCGCGCGGGACGGCTTCGTGGAGCTTGCCGGCGCCGATCCACGCGGTTTCTGGGCGGTATCTGGGCCCGCCAGATGAGTCGCCGAACGTTGCCGGGCGCCACTCGTCCCGGTAGGTGAACCCCGCCACCTGCCCGGGCTCGTCAGGGTTCATTCTGGTATGCGGGCGGTCCAGGGAGAAAACGGTTGGCATGACCGCAGAACCATCTGGTCACGCTCGGGCCCGGGGTGTAGGCTGCGTTCGTTCTCATCGGCCTCGGGACCCGTCAATAGGCCGACAGGAGCGAGGTAGCCGGAGGCCCCGATCGGGGCTGCGTCCCGGACGTGATGGAGAAGGAGGCTCTACTCGTGCTGAATGAGATCCTGGCGAAGATGAACCAGAACGAGAAGCTGATCGGCTTGGGCGCGATTGTCGCCGTAATCGGTTGGATTTTCGGGCTGATACTCACCAGCAGCTGGTACAGCGCATCGGGCGCACAGACCCTTGGGCTGCTCGCCGTCGTGGCGGCCGTGGTCGCAGTTGTCGTGCTCTACCTCAAGTACACCAACTCGACCATGACCTGGCCGCTTCCGCTGAGCCTGATCCTCCTGATCCTGGGTGCTGTTGTCGGAGTCGTCGCGTTGATCGGCCTCTTCCAGGCCTTCACCTACGACCCGTGCGGTGGCCTCTGCAACGGCCTCATCGGGCAGTACGTGAACGACTCGAAGCCTGTGACGCTGTACATTGCGGCCCTGGCCGTTCTCGTGGGCGGCGGGCTCATGACTTATGCGGCCTATATGGAGTGGGTTGCCGCCGGCAAGCCCACCAAGTAGTCGCGTCGAATCAAAGCGGCGGTCGCCGGAAGGCGACCGCCGCTTTCTCTTTTGCGAGAGGTCTATGCGCCCTGGGCATGGACGGCGCGGAAGCAGTCGGAGCAGTAGACAGGCCGGTCCATGTTCGGCTTGAACGGCACCTGGGCTTGATTGCCGCAGCGCGAACAGACCACCGCGAAATACTCGCGCGGCCCGTCGCCTGAGCCGTTGCCGCGGACCGCGCCGCCCCCCGACTCCCTGCTCGCACGTCGCGTTGCCCGACAGCTCGGGCATCGCTTGGGGTCCGAAACGAACCCTTTCTGAGCGTAAAACTCCTGATCTTCGGCCGAGTGCACGAACTCGGCACCGCAGTCGACGCAGGTGAGCGTCCGATCGGCGTAGGCCACTTTCTCCTCCGGGAGGCTCGAGTTTTCCGCACCGACGGATCCCGGAGCAGGCTGGCCGAGGCAACTCGGAACCCGCGAGGGCGCTGCCACGAAGCCCTGGCGAATCCGGTCGGAGACTATTCGGCTGTGTCTGGCCTGTGTGGGACGCACCGGTAGGCCGGGAGGATAACATGGCCTATCTGCCGTTCCGCCATCGTTCCGAATGCGGCCCGGGTCCCGAGACAGAACCCGGCCGATGGGCCTCGAAGGAGGGTCAAGTAGGAGTCGAAACCGGCAGCAAAGGGGTCCACGACAGCTCGAGGGACGGCTGCGGGGCGTTCTCGCATCGGATTACGACAGATCCTTTCATGCAAGTCGTATCTGCCGGCCGCGAACCTGGCACAATCGCCCAGTCGAAAGTAACGACAGCACACGCCGCGCGGTCGGAACAGGCGCCGAATCCGTCTACTAGACTGCGCGAACCTCCCGCACCGGACCGGGTGCGACAAACCAGGGTTTGGGGCTGGGAGAGCCAGAGGCCCGATGCTTCGTCTTCTGCACACCGCCGACGTCCACCTCGGGGCGCGGCACACGGATCTGGGGGAGCGCGCTGCGGTTCTGCGCGAGCGCCAGTTCACGGCGTTCCGGGTCACGGTCGACCTGGCCGTGGTCGAGGCCGTCGACCTCGTTCTGATCGCCGGCGATCTGTTCGACTCGAACACCCAGCCTCGCCGGTCCGTGGAGCGCGTGGCCGCGGAGCTGGCGCGCCTGGCCAAGGCCTCGATCCGAACGGTCATCATCCCGGGCACGCACGACGTCTACGACGGCGCCTCGATCTATCGCTCCTACGACCTGGCCGCGATGGCTCGAACCAGCGCCGAGTGGGTCGTCGTCCTGACGCCCGAGCAGCCGAACGTCTGGCTGCCCTCGCTCGATGCGGTGGTACACGGTCGGGTCTTCAACACCAAGCGGGGGCCCAAGAGTCCACTGGACGGTTTCGATGCCCGCAGCGATCGACGCGCGACGTGGCGGATCGGGATGGTTCACGGAGCGCTGGCGATCCCCGGCAAGACGGACGGCGACGAAGTCGTCTTCAGCGAGGACGAGATCGCCCGGACGGGGCTCGACTACCTGGCACTCGGCCACTGGCACTCGGCCATCGAAGGCCGGGCCGGGAACGTCACCTATGCATACTCGGGCGCGCCGGAGCCGGTTGCGATCGACCAGGACGGCGCCGGCCAGGTCCTGATCGTCACCCTCGACGATCGCGGCGGTCGCCACCAGGTCTCGATCGAGCCCAAGCGCGTCGGCCAGACGCGCAGCGAGAAGCTCGACCTGGATGTCAGCGGGATCCCGTCTCAGCCGGCCCTGATCGACACGATTGGCCGGCACGCCGACTCGAACCTCGTGTTGGATGTGCGTCTGACCGGCTTTCTGCCGGACACGCTGGACGTGGATCTCGACGAGGTGGAGCGGGCCCTGGCGCCCGGGTTCCTGCGGTTCCGCATCCGCGACGCGTCGATCCCGGCCATGCCAGAGGGCGTTGCGCCGCCGCCGGACACGGTCATCGGTGCGTTCGTGCGGAACGTGGAGGCCCGGATCGCCGAACTGGAGAAGGTCCCAGCGGGCAAGGGCTCTGCAGTCGCTGCGGCGCGGGGCGCCAAGGCCGGTGGCGTCGCGGCGGCGCCGGTCGACTCGATCCCGATCGAGGTCGGGGAGCCACGGTCGCAGGCCGCGACTCCGGGGCAGGACGCGGCCGACGAGCTGGCCGACCTTCGCGAGGTGCTGCGTCTGGGGCGCCACCTCCTCGAAGGCCGCCCGGTGACGCTGTGAGGGTGGTGCGGCGGTGAGGATCCTTCGTATACAACTCAAGGATTTCGGCAAGCATCACGAGCTCAACCTCGAGCTGGCGCCGGGGTTCACGATCATCCGCGGCCCCAACGAGGCCGGCAAGTCGACCATCCAGCGCGGCATCGAGCTGGCCCTGTTCCGCAAGGCGACGGCGACCGGCACCGAGCTCGACACGCTGCACACCTGGGGATCCGCCGAGGAAGCCCATGCCAGCACCCGCCTCGAGTTCGTGGTCGAGGACGATAACGAGGAAACGGGCGAGCTAACCGTCCGCCACGGCGTCCTGGAGAAGGAGTTCCGCGGCCAGCGCGGCCGGGTATCGCTCGAGTACGACGGTCAGACGTACACCGACCCGGCTCGGGCCGACCAGATCATCGCCGAGCTGACCGGCATCCC
>Ga0182010_10000857_pt1 | contig 16973 bp, 15 predicted proteins | sample 611E1MmetaG_FD_120488 | JGI IMG/M metagenome (GOLD analysis project Ga0182010, IMG submission 120488) | Permafrost microbial communities from Stordalen Mire, Sweden - 611E1M metaG | ecosystem: Environmental > Terrestrial > Soil > Wetlands > Permafrost | place: Sweden: Stordalen | collected...
GTTCGGTCGGCCCTGGTAAATTGATATAGACAATTTCTGTCATCTGTTTTTGATATTCAATAGCTGAACCCATGAAAGTCCTCCTTCAAATCTAAGGTTTATTCTATTATATTAGCTAAACTATGCTAAAACAAGAGGGAAAATACGTTTCTAAAAATAGTTTTAGTCTCTTTTTAGAGCGGTAAAACCTTTCCTCATTTATTATTGTAGCACCGATAATGACGAATGCAAGCTATGTAAATAATTTAATTGCAGAGAAAAGAATAGCGGAAATAATGGCCGCTGCCGGGATTGTGAGCACCCAGGCCACGACGATATTCAGCGTCACACCCCAGCGTACTGCGGACAAGCGGTTTGCCGACCCGCCCCCCGAGATGGCGCCGGTGATGAGATGCGTGGTGGATACAGGGACGCCCATAGAGGTAGCAAAAAAGATACTGGATGCGGCGGCGGTTTCAGCGCAGAAACCGTCGATCGGGGTTAACCGGGTAATTTTCTGTCCCATCGTCTTGGTGATACGCCAGCCACCGCTCATTGTGCCCAATGCAATTGCTGCCTGAGCGGCTAAGACAACCCAGAGCGGGATTTTAAAAACAGAAATAACACCTCCGGCAAAAAGAAGGCTGGTGATAATACCCATCGTTTTTTGCGCATCATTGCCGCCGTGCCCCAGGCTGTAAGCAGCCGCCGAAAACAGCTGTTAAACTTTCGACCTTTTGTTCACGGAGGCCAAAGTTTGTTTACGTATCAACCAGGACGTGATTATTTTAAAAATATATCCCAGAATTATGCCGATAATGGGCGCTAAAGCGATGAACATCAAAGTTTTATACCAGCCACTGACAATAATTACACCGAAACCGGCATGGGCGATGGCGGCACCGGCATAGCCGCCGATCAGCGCATGTGAGAAACTGCTGGGCAAACTGAAATACCAGGTAATCATGTTCCAACAAATGGCACCTGTCAGCCCGGCAAAGATGACGGTCGGCGTTACCGTTGCAATCTTTATTATCCCGTTACCAATAGTCTGAGCAACGACCGTGCCGAAGATCAGGAAAGCGACAAAATTAAAACAGGCTGCCCAGACAACAGCCTGTTTCGGAGAAAGAACACGGGTGGAAACAATGGTGGAGACAGAATTAGCCGCATCATGCATGCCATTGGTAAAATCAAAAACCAGGGCGATCGCAACAATGACAATAATAAAGACAGACACTACCTTGTATCCGATGCGGTGTAACACCGCAACAATGAATTATTCTGAAAACGCTGTTTCCTGTTGGCAATGTCTAAGAAAAGAAAAATGCCCTTTTGTGAGGGCACTTTTAAAAGTAACGGGATTCTCTCCGGAGCATCAGAAAAACAGGTGGTCAAATTAGAGTTCGTGATAAGAAATAAACTCATTTCTCTCAAAATACTCACAATAAAATCAGGCAATAAACATCCATGTTAAGAATATTTAAGCGCCACCCCTTCCAGAACATTTGCCACATCTTCACGTCTATCGGTGACAGTTTCCATATGCTCGTAAATTTCACGCCACTTGATAATGAGCTTGAGGTCGGAGTTATTAGCGAATAAATCTACCAGGGCTGCGCGGTAAATTCGATCCGCCACGTTTTCCATGCGATTAATTTCGACGCAATGCTTGAGCATTTGCGTCTGGTCAATGTGTTTGGTCAATTGGCCGACGGCTTTCTGCTTTTCCAGTGTGGTTTCGGCGATTACGTTGCCCAATTCTATTGCCCGTTGGGTGGGCTGTTCGATGTTATATAGAAACATAAAGTCAGCCGCCGAATGAATAAAATCGGTGACATCGTCCAGGGATTGCGCCAGCAGGGTAATGTCTTCACGGTCAAACGGGGTGACAAAGGTGCGGTGCAATTCTGTCGCAATCTGGTGGGTGATATTATCGCCTTTGTGTTCCAGGGCGGCGATCACCGCTACCCTGTCTTCGATGTTATCCCAGATATCCAGGAGTTCTTTTAATTTTTGTGCGACATCGACGGCGTTCCGGGCGCTTTCTTCGAACAGTTTGAAAAATTTCCCTTCCTTGGCATTAGAGAAAAACTTGTTATTTTATCCGCTTTCTACTTTTCTTTCGATTTGTAATACGATAAATGTGCATCAGCCGGAGTAAAATAAACATAAAGAATTTACTTTGAAAATATCGCGCCAAAACACATTTTCTCTGACATTATCACTTATCTGAGATAAATATTGCCAGCTGTTTATTTAGCGGGTCACTGTGCTTGCATTAAAAATCAAAGTTTAAATCATCTACTTTGGGACTTTCCTGGTACTGCCTCACGACCGTGAGATAAACAAGAGAGGGTGTGCGTATACGCTCCCTCTCTTCGATTTTCTAAATAGACAGCCTGTTTAGCGGTTGTCCGCTTCAACTTTTATAGGAATAGCGCAATAACCTTTACCGATTTTATCGGCAACTTTGCGGAAGTGGAAGCCGTAGGCCGCCAGGAACAATGATAGCGGGAACACCTTCGGCCGTCTGACCAGCACGCCCAGGATAAATTTCCAGAATTCCCTTCTGCCTTTGTCCATCACGCCCAGGATCCACATCGACTTGAAAAGGCCGACGATGTGTGCCCATTTCAAAGCCGATATCCTGATCTCATAATGCGGGTGGAATTCCTTGAGGAAGGTGGTAATTCTTTCATAATACGCCTTCGGGGCGTAGATGCTGTGCAGTATTTGCTGATAGCCTTCGATAAGATCTTCACGTTTCATCTTGGTGACGAAATTAAGACTGCAATCAGTATTATCGCCCGTAAAGCCCTCGATCAAACGATCTTCTTTCTTCAAGCGCTCATAGAGCCTGGTGCCGCGCGGGGCATTGAGTAAGCCGACCATCGCGGTGACGATACCGCTTTTCTGAATGAATTCGATTTGCTTCTTAAAAATCGAGGCGGGGTCATTATCAAATCCGACGATGAAGCCACCTTGGACTTCCATACCGAAGTTCTGGATCTTTTTGACTGCTGCGACCAGGTCGCGGTTTTTGTTCTGAGATTTGTTGCATTCGACCAGGCTTTCTTCATTGGGGGTTTCAATGCCGATGAAGACGCGGTCAAAACCGGCTTTTACCATCATCGTCATTAATTCTTCGTCATCCGCAAGATTAATAGAGGCTTCGGTAAAGAGGGACGGCGGCTGCCCCTTGGTTTTACGCCATTCAATAATTGCAGGGAGGATTTCCTGTTTGATCTTATTCTTGCTGCCGATAAAGTTATCGTCGACGAAGAAGACGCTGCCTCTCCAACCATGAGAGTAGAGCGCGTCCAGCTCCCGGATAACCTGATCTTTGGTCTTGGTGCGGGGTTTGTGCCCGTTCAGGATAACAATGTCGCAGAACTCACAATCAAAAGGACAACCGCGGGAATACTGGATACTCATAGAGGAGTACTTACTCATCCTGATCAGCGACCAATCCGGGACCGGCAGGTTAGTGATATCGGGGCGTTCCCCGGAGGTGTAAATGTGCTTGGGTGTGCCCTTTTCAAGGTCTGCCAGGAATTGCGGCAAAGTCACTTCACCTTCATTCAGTACCAGATAGTCAACCGAATCAAATTCTTCCGGTTCTGTGCTGACCAGCGGGCCTCCGGCGACCACTTTCTTGCCTAACGCGTGGCAGAGTTCGATTGTGGAATGCATAGATTGCCTTTGGACGATCATGGCGCTGATAAACACGAGATCCGCCCATAGAATGTCTTTTTCCTTGAGCGGCTGTATGCTCATATCGACGAGTTTCTTTTCCCAGCTGGCGGGCAGCATGGCAGCGATGGTAGCCAATCCCAGGGGCGGCAATGCAGCGCTTTTCTGAATCATTTTCAGCGCATGCTTGAAACTCCAGAAGGTATCAGGGTAATCAGGATATATTAGTAGTATTTTCACACTTAGTCTCCTCGAGACGGTTGTGTTGATCGGTCAACATAATCATCTAAACTTCTACGATTAGTATAGTCCCTTTCGGCTACACTGTCTATCATTTGGCCGGAATTTGTAACAAAAACTTGATAAACAGCGGCTATTTGTGAAATATATCACGGATTAACTTCTGGCTTTTCACCAACTGATCCGTGGCTCGGCTGTAATTCCCGATCACAACAGAGTGCATAGCGGCAATTCCGGAAAAGTGAAAGGAACATTAATTTCGAAAAAACCGGAAGGATTTTGGCGCAAAATAAAACGGAAAGGTGGTTAATGGAGAGAATAGTAAAATTCCCTCAGGCCGTGTCGAGCCTGAGGGAATTTTGGGTTAATTTATTTTTACAATATTAACTGGTTCTATTTTCCGGCAAGAATAGCCGTTACTTCCGCATCGGTGGCAGTGTAGCCGTAGAACTTGCTATAGAAATCTTTTACGGTTTTATTCATATCCAGATCGCCCAGATATTCACCGTGCAGAGTCTTGGCAAGCCAAAGCGGCATCAAAGCGTCTTCAGCGGTCGGTATCGACCACAGGAACGTGCCGGTAGGAATCACGTATACTTTGCTGTTGTAAACAGCCGGGACGTTTTGCAGGCCGGCCAAAGCCATAATCGCTGTCTTGGAGGCAGCATTCATGGTAATAATTACATCAGGATTTAATTGGACTACCTGAGCGGCGGTAATATTTGTAACGGTAGTCAGGTCGGCGGCGACATTAGTGCCTCCGCCGGTTGTCATGTAGGCTGAAAGAATATCCGAAGAATTAACTGTGCTCAATACGCCGGCGGTGGAATTTAATAACATGACTTTAACCTTGCCAAGACCGCCGATCTTGGTATTGCAGTAGGCAGCCTGCGTATCAATCCATGCGCCGAAGGCCGTTGCCTTTGTCGGAGCATCGCCGCCGAGGATTGCCGCAATCTTTGTGAGATTGTCCTTCAATTGGGCGACAGTAGCGAAGTTATTAAGCGAGACAACAGCTATACCGAGAGCCTTATATTGTGCAATCTGGGCTGCGTCTGTAATGGGACCGTATATAACCTGCGCGCCGGAAGTGATAACATCATCAGGTTTGGTGCTGAGCAGTTTCTTCGAATTTGCGGTGGCATAAGCGGGGAAGACCTGTTTAAAGTAATCACTTAAACTGGCATCGGGTGCGGCCACAATTTCACCGGAGTCTCCTAAAAGCGCGGTCATCAGCGCCGCATCTCCGGTGAAAGGAGCCACCTTTGTGATTACAGCAGGAATAACGACGTTATTCCCGTCTTTATCTATAACTGTTCTGGTTGTGCCCGACGTAGTAGTGGTTGTAGCAGTAGTCGGAGTTGTAGTCGTGGCAGTGGTTGCAGTAGTAGTTGTTGAAGTAGTTATACCTGTTGCAGGAGTGGTGGTTGTAAGTTTAGTGGTAGTGGTTGTCGTAGTACCCGAAGTAGGGGTGGTGGTAGAAGTGCCGGTAGTTGCCGTAGTAGTTTTAGTCGTGGTGGTTGTAGTCCCCGTCACCGGCTTAGTGGTGGTAGTTGAGGTTTTCGTAGTTGAAGTTAATAACGGGGTGGTGGCGTTTTTTGCCTCAATGCGGCATCCGCTCAGGAACAGGCAGAGCGATAAAAATATTGCGCCTATGATATATAAGCCCTGTTTTGACCGTTTTATCATTTTGTATTTACTCCTATTTCTTTTTATAAAGCGGCGTAGCCGCGGTAAATCACTGTTAAGCGAGGCAGCAATGCCGAAATCCGCTCACCGCTGATTTCCAAATAAATTGCATAAAAAGGTAATTAAAGTCGTTTGAATATATTTATAATAACCCCTGATTGCGCGACTGCAAATAGTACATTTTGGTACTTTCGCTTTTGATTAACTGCCCGGAAGTACAAATTCAGCTTCGGAGCGCCAATTATTTCCGGTAGTACGGTACTTAAGTTATTTTAAATATGGATAAAAAGATAAGGCGCGGGCGATAACCGAAAGTACTATAAAGCGGCAGGATAATTAGCTTTTAGTTAGGAGAGTAATTAATCTATTCCCGTTAAAGGCCTTCGTTCCAAGGTCTACTGTTTGTACAGAAATAATAAAAGGTGAATTTTAACCCAGGTTGAGACGGCTTATGTCTTCTTGATGGTGGGTTTTTCCAGCCAAAAAAAGGCGTCTCCTTGGAGACGCCTAAAAAAAACGTGTTTATTTGAAATATTTCTCCTTTCCAAATACGGGAGGCGAGGCCGTTTCCGGCGATGCCCTAAGAACTTCCCGCGAAGTGCTGTTAACACCCCATGAATTTTCATTTCAGGCGTATTAACTCGAAGATTTAGCTATATTCGATTGTTGTAATCTTTTCACAGGCACGAGATGAGCGTCAAAAGTCTACAATCACGTAGATGTTATTCTCTTCTTTAATGGTTTGCCCATCCGGCTATTCAACCATTTCGCCCAGGTAGTAATGCCTTCACCGGTGGTGCAGGATACTTTAAAAATCTCTGCTTTAGCGTTAATATTCTTCACTGTTTTTGTGAATCCATCCACATTGAATTTGACATAAGGGAGCAAATCGATCTTATTCAATACCAACGCATCAACCGTGTTGAACATTAACGGATATTTAAATGGTTTATCGTCGCCCTCCGGAACACTGGCGATCAGCACTTTCAAATGTTCGCCGAGAGTGAATTCGGCCGGGCAGACAAGGTTACCGACATTTTCGATCAAAAGCAGGTCGATTTCCGCTAGCGGCAGATTGTTCAGCGCGTCCTGTACCTGCACTGCTTCCAGGTGGCATTCGCCGCCGGTATTGATCTGTACCACAGGCACATCTTGTTTGGCGACTAATTCCGCATCGATGCTGGAACTGATATCGCCTTCGATGACGCCGATGCGAACGCCATCTTGCAGCGCGCGGATCGTCTGCAATACCACACTTGTCTTGCCTGCTCCAGGCGATGCCATAATATTTACCGCAAATATCTTATGGGCGTCCAGCAGTTCGCGGTTTTTCGCCGCGATCCGGTCATTGGCCCCGAGAATATTTTTCAGTATTTTAATTTCCATTTACTCCACCTCGATGCTTTCTACAAATAGTTCTTTTCCGGCAATAACATCAATAATATTACCCTGACAGTGCGGGCATGTCCAGTTAAATTCCTCTAAATTAAATGTCTGATTGCAATTACGGCAGCGAGCTTGGGCGGGCACCGTTTTGAAAGAAACCGATGCGTTCTCCGCAATGGTGTCTTTCGTCATGAAATCCAGGTAAAACTGCACGCTGTCACTGACGACGCCGGTCATTGCGCCGATAACAAGATTGATCTTCGTGACCTTTTTCGCGTGCGCCTGCTCAGCCTGTTGTAAGACAATTTCAAACATGCTTTGTGTGATTGCCAGTTCGTGCATCTTTCAGCAAATCCTTGGTAAAAGGTCGCCGACCAGCATATCCACGATGCGGGAAGAACCCAGCAATGTTTTCATCACCACGCGGCCGGGATGGTCCGCAATTACCTCGCCGATGACGGCCGCGTCCTTGCCGTAGCGGTGTTTCTGCATGGCCTTTAGTATGATTTCGGCATCTTCAGCAGCTACAATCGCGATCATTTTACCCTCGTTAGCAACGTACAACGGATCGAAACCGAGCATCTCGCAGGCGCCCAGCACTTCATCCTTGACTGGGATTTTAGCTTCTTCGATGCGGATGCCGACTTTCGATTGTTCGGCCAGTTCATTCAAGGTGGTAGCCAGGCCGCCGCGGGTGGGGTCACGCAGACTGTGAATATTGCGGCTGGCTTGCAGCATTTCCGCCACCATACCGGCTAACGGGGCGCAATCGCTTTCCAGATGTGTTTCAAAGCTGATGCCCTCCCGTTTGCTGAGGACCGCGATGCCGTGGTCGCCGATAGTGCCGCTCAACAGCACTTTATCTCCGGGGTGGGCATTGCTGCCGGAAATCATGATGCCTTCGGGAATGATGCCGATGCCGGAGGTATTGATAAAAAGCTTATCCGCCGAGCCGCGGTTTACGACTTTGGTGTCGCCGGTAACGATTTTCACGCCGGCTTCTTCGGCGGTAGTTTTAATCGACTCAATCACCAGTTTTAAGTCTTTTAATGGCAGGCCTTCTTCAATGATCAGCGCCAGGGAAAGATAAAGCGGTCGTGAGCCGGAGGTAGCCAAATCATTCACAGTGCCGCAAACGGCCAGCTTGCCGATATTACCACCGGGGAAGAAGATGGGATTGACGACATAGCTGTCGGTGGTAAAAGCCAGCCGGTGTTTGACATCAAAAACCGCGGCATCATCCATCTGCGCCAATAAAGGATTATCGAGGGCGCTGACGAAATTTTTTACAATCAGGTCGTGCGCCAGTTTACCGCCGCTACCGTGTGCTAGCAGGATTTTATCTTCCACTAATGTCTCCATATAGATAATAAGCCGAGCAGCTCCCCTCAGATGATACCATACACGGCCCGACGGGATTTTCCGGCGTGCAGGTTTTGCGGAATAAGCGGCAATCGGCAGGCGTTTTCGCGCCGCGCAGGATCTCTCCGCAGAGACAGCCTTTGGGCTCGATCGCGGGTTCGGTTTTAATTTCAAAGGCAACCTCAGCATCATAACAGGCGAACTCATGACGTAATTTCAAACCGCTACCGGGCACGACGCCCATGCCGCGCCATTTCGCCGGGCACGGTTCAAAGACCTGCCGCATAACCTTTTGGGCTTCCAGGTTACCTTCGGGAGTAACGCCGCGCTTGTAGGCAATCTCCACCTTCGCCTGGTTATTCTCCACTTGTGTGACCAGCATATCAACGCACTGCAGGATATCCGTCGGCTCGAAACCTGCCACGACACAGGGAATGCCGTAATCACGGGCGACAAATTGCCAGGCGTTCGAGCCGGTGACCGCCGAGACATGCCCGGGGCAAACCAGCCCGTCTAGTTTGACCTCACCAGCATCCAGGATGGTCTTGATCACCGGCGGACAGAGCTTGTGCAGCGAGAGCACGCAGTAGTTTTTAATTCCTTGCTGCTGCGCCTGCAGGACGGAGACCGCAATAGTGGGTGCGGTGGTCTCAAAACCCACCCCGATAAACGCTATTGTTTTATCCGGGTTTTCCTGCGCGATTTTCAGCGCATCCATCGTAGAATAAACAATACGGACGTCGGCACCCTCGGCGCGGGCTTTCTGCAGACTGGAACGGCTGCCCGGCACGCGCAGCATATCCCCGAAAGAAGTGATAATTACGCCGGGAATACCGGCCAACGCAACGGCCTTATCGATATCAGATGTAGCCGTTACGCACACCGGGCAACCCGGACCGGAAACCATTTCGATGGTCGGGGGAAGTGCCTGGCGGATGCCGTATTTGAAAATGGAAACGGTATGGCCGCCACAGAATTCCATGAAGCGTACATTGCGTTTCGATTTCTGCCGGATATCGGTGATCAGTCCTTGCGCTAATTCACTATTACGGAATTCGGTTATGTATTTCAATTAATGTCCTCAAATACAATAATTAATTGTTTTTACGAGAGTATTATTAATCAATACATATATAAATCCCTCTTAATCTCTCCCCCTCGTACCTCCGGGACTATAGCCTTTTGCGAAAGGGAGACGATCAGTGATTTATTTTCAAATGTAATCATTATTTTGCGGATTTAGCGATTTCCTGAAAAAGCTTGAGTGTCTCTTCTGCTTCTTCCTGGTCGAGCACACTGATGGCATAGCCGGTGTGTAAAAGGACGTAGTCACCGACTTTTGCTTCCGGGGTGAGCCAGAGACTGATGCGGCGGGACACACCCCCGATTTCCACCTCGCCCTCTTTACCTTCAACTTTTGTGATGATTACTGGTACTGCCAGACACATATGTTATTCCTTTATAAAATTGGCGATTACTGCCTGCCCCAGCGATAGACCGCCGTCGTTGCAGGGTACCAGGTGGTGCGTGAATACCTGAAAACCCGCCTGTTTTAATGCGCTGCTTGTCAGTTTTAACAATAACCGGTTCTGAAAAACGCCGCCGCTCAAGGCTACCTGTTTTATACCTGTATTTTGCGCGATTTTGCCGCACATATCAACTGTGATACTAGCGATCGTCCGGTGCAGCTTAAGGGATATCTTCGAAACGGCAGTATTTTGCCTGACGTCCGCCGCTAATGCCGCGAATAATTCCGCCAATTTAACAATAGTTGTTCCATCCTGCCCGGCGAATGAATAGGGATAGTTGTAGTTAGAGCTCTGCATAAACCTGTCCGGCGCGCTCATTTCCAGCGCGATCGCTGCCTGCGCTTCATAACTGACTTCACTGCTCAAACCGGCCAGTGCCGCCGCTGCATCGAAGAGCCTGCCAACGCTGGAAGTCTCCGGACAGTTGATACGCTTTTGTATCTGCTGCTTGATCACCGCAACTTCTGTAGGGTTAAGGTTAACGAACGGCAAACCGTCCAATGAGAAATTATTGCCCAATAACGAATAGAGATAACCCAACGCCATCCGGTAGGGCTTTTTAATGGCTGCGGCGCCGCCGGGCATCGGCACGTATTCAAATTGCCCGACCCGCTGGAAACCGTGCCAATCTGCTATAAAAAATTCGCCGCCCCAGATCGCGCCGTCCGTGCCGTAGCCGACGCCGTCAAAAGCTACGCCGATAACAGGGGCAGAAACAGCATTCTCTGCCATACAACTGACAATATGCGCATGGTGGTGCTGCACCGGAATCAGCGGCAGTTTTTGCTCTGCTGCAAGACAGGCGGCATATTTACTGGGCAGGTATTCGGGGTGCAGGTCGCAGGCGATGACTTCCGGTTTGATGCGGAAAAGTTTCTGATATAGTTCAACAGTGGTTTCGAAGTGTTCCAGCGTTTCCTCATTTTCCATATCCCCGATATGCTGGCTGACAAAAGCATGGTTGTCCCGCGTGAGGCAGAAGGTGTTTTTTAATTCCGCCCCGCAAGCCAGGATTTGTTTCGAGTTGAAAGGCAGATGAATGGGATAGGGAGCATAACCGCGGGCGCGCCGCAAAGCTACGGGTCGGTTTTCAGCGACCATAAAAACACTATCATCGTAACGGGCATAAATACCCCGATTATGCAAGACGAAATAATCGGCGATGTCTTTCAGCCTGACCAATGCCTCGTCATTATCTTTGGCGATCGGTTCTTCGCTGAGATTACCGCTGGTCATGACTAAAGGCCGTCCGGTTTCACGCAAAAGAAGATGATGTAAGGGAGTGCAGGGCAGCATCATGCCCAGGTATTTTAAATCCGGCGCAACCGCCGTCGCGATGTCTGATGTTTTATTGTACCAGCGCAATAAAACGATGGGAGCCTGGGGCGACGAAAGTAGTTTGATTTCTGCCACTGAGGCAGTGCAGTGTTTTTTAATAGCTTCGACGCCTGCAGCCATCACAGCAAAAGGTTTGGCGGGACGGTGCTTGCGCTCTCGTAAAAGATTGACTGAGGTCTGATTGGTGGCATCGCAGGCTAGCTGAAATCCGCCCAAACCTCGGATTCCCAGAATGGCGCCGTCTTTAAGCAAATCGGCGGATTTGCGAATAACATCGTCGCATTTGACCTGGTTACCTTCGGGGTCAACCAGTATCAATTGCGGACCGCACTCGGGACAGGCATTCGGTTGGGCGTGAAAACGGCGGTTGAGCGGGTTGTTGTATTCCTTTTCACAGCGGGGGCACATCTTGAATTCCCGCATGGTGGTTTTCGGGCGGTCATAAGGGATATCTTCGATGATCGTGAAGCGGGGGCCGCAGTTCGTGCAGTTCGTGAATGGGTAACGGTAGCGGCGGTCAGCGGGATCAAAGATCTCCTGGCGGCAATCGGCGCAGGTGGCGATGTCCGGGGAGATCAGTTGATATTTATCCTGTTCGGTCAGGCTTTCCCGGATGCGGAAATCAGTGTAACCCGTGGGAGCGGTAAAATCGGTCTCAATTTGTTCGATGCGCGCCATCGGGGGAGCCTGCGTTTTTAATTCCTGCAGGAAATTGCGGATTGCGGACTCACCACCCTCAACCTCGATCTCCACTTTGCCGGAGGTGTTGCGCACCCAGCCGTTTAACTGATGCCGATGCGCCAGCCGGTAGACAAACGGACGGAAGCCGACACCCTGTACGATGCCGCGCACGCTGATCACTGCCCGCTTTTTGGTTTCCGCTTTCATATTGGACATTAGTTCCCTCAAATTAATTATACCTTAACGGGGAGAGGAACTTGATTGAAGAAGCCGTACGCCAAAATATAACGAAAATGAATAAAATTTAATCTTTTATACAGCAAAAATTAATGTTTATCTAACTGAAAATTCATTTTGGAGTGGTAACTTGGCCATAAATAAGTATGCGCTTTTAGTAACAAGTATCTTTATGTGAATATTCGTTATATACTATATGGGAGAGGTGTAAAAATGAAACTTCGGATTAGCATTATTATCGTAGTATTATTTATTTTAGGTACGTTGGCATCCGGTTGCGTCGGTAATTCTACGCCAACCACGACCAGTTCCACAACTTCTACAATGCCGACAACAATTACAACATCCTCTACAACATCTACTACAACCCATCCCTCTGCTTTAAATACTTCCTCATCCCAATCAGCGAACGGTTTAAGCATATCGCTCTCATTGGATTCAGCAACCTATCAACCTGGCCAGGGAATTACGATCATTCTTGATGAGTTAAACACCCTCCCAATCATGACCAATATGCCTAAATCTGACAATTGGGCATATGATCATTTTCGAAGAGGCCCTTGCGATTTTATCTCTCCCTTCGGAGCGGCGATTTTCCGGGGAGACTATACTGCTTCAAATTATTCAAGCGCGCCGCCGCTCACAATCTATGACCCTCACGCAACCCTGACGTGTCCCACCAATGCCCCGGTAATCTCTTATTCTTTTGAACCCTCAAGTGATACCGCCAATGTCATCGAAGATTCTAATAATCCGGGCAATAACTACCTGCATTTTAATTATGAAGTTACAATAAAGGGATATTGGCCGGATAATGACTATAACTCTAATTCAAAACTAACCAGCTTTGAGCCCGGGGTTTACACCGTTGTTGCCGGGGATGAGTGGGGCGCGCTGGTCGTACTTCATTTTACAATCACGCAATAATTCAAAGAACATCCAAAACAAGGTTGAGTTGTAACACAAAGTATCTTTTTCCCGGCACATTCGTTTTATCTATATAAAGGAGAATAAATGAAAAAATATTCTGTGATATATAGGTTTACCGGTTTGCTGATTATTTCGGCCTTATTATTAAACATGGCTGCCTGTGTCAAACCGGCGGATAAATCCGCTGTCAGCGATGTCTATGATTATCCGGTCAAACCGGGAACCGCCGCCTGGAAAACGCTCGGCGGCCATGTTGAGATGTTGAAAGCCTGCCAGATACCGCAATCGAAACTTAATACTTTGTCCACGGCGGGTCTGGTGGAAACGGTGCTGAATTATCCATTATTCCTGGATGCTCTAGCCTATAATTGGCCTCAAGAAGGTTTTAATGCGGTATCAGGTCAGTTCAATGGTTTGCAAGAGCTGCTAAAACGTAAGGACGCCGGAACTACGCTGCTGGCAAAATATAATACGATGGATCCCAAAGCCATGGGACAGGATTGGACAGACCTGCAGAAGGGTGATTATGCTTTTAAATTCATGTATATCGAAATGCTGCTGGCGCAGCCGACTGTAATCAACGGTCTGACCGTTGAGCAAGAGCGGGATCTGGTGCGTGAGTTATTAGCAAAAACAGATGCCAAGCGCCAATCTGAAATCTACGGCGGATTATCGCAAGCCTCCAGCCTATGGGTGATTGCCCGTGTACTGGAACAGGTAAATTATGCTCCTTTTATGAATGCCATAGGCGCAGATTCTTATTATCATAGTTTTGTGGACAAAGGCTCTTTTGTCGATGATTCCATTACGCAGGATATTCTTAAACAAGCGCAGGGATATCTGGGTGTATCGATTGTCAAAAATCCCGGCCCGGCGGGTTCGACCGTATCTACCGGGAAATACACCGAGCCCGCAGTCAAGCCTCCAGGTTTACCCGCATCCGCTAAATTCAATCCGGATACCAATGAATATTATGATTCCAGCATAGTCGAGTGGGACAGCACGCGGCAAAGATATGTAGACACCGAACAACCACCTGTTTTCAATTTCCCGGCAGAAAACGTGCAATATCCGAGTATTCAAGATTGGCTGGACCAGCATCAAGATTCTGCGGATCCGGTTGATATTGCTTTAATTAAATATTTCAGCGCGATAGAAGCATACCGTAGCGTGCATCCCGAAGTTGGATTCCGCTCCGACTGGGGAATCGATTATACCGGTGAGTTTGAGATTCTGACAGATCTGGGGGTAGAAGGGCTTCCGGGCCTGTTAAAGGAAGTGGAAGTCGATAGTCCGGTTGTTGTGCCCGTCATATTCGCGATTAATGAGATCTGTAAAACCGATTTCGGTTATATTGGCAGTTTTTCAGCGGAAGAAATTATCTTGTGGAAAATGGCCTTTAACAATAAATCAAGCAAAGCCAGTGACATCGTTACGCAGGTGGTTCAGACGCTCAGGAATGATCCATCGGTAAATAATGAGGAAATCAACAAACAGCTGTGCGAAGCGGGAATTTTCGCATTACCGTATTTTTGCGATGAAGTTATTAATAAAGCTAATTATCGTTTGATACCATATGCCGGTCTGGTATTACCAGCCGCAACAATGACCAAATTTGACTTACAAAGTGGCAGCAATGATACAGACAAAGTCATCAGTGCGCTGAAAAGCTGTCAGCCAGAGATAGCGACGATACAGGCATTATCTGCGTATTGATAAAAGGCAGGCGAAAATGAATAAAAGAAAAAAGCTGACTGCAAGTTTAATCTTGTTGATGATTTGCGTTCTTATTCTATCGTCCCAAATTTCCTGTAAAAGCCCTTCGGAAATTACGCAAAATATGCAACAGCGCACTGTAGAGATTGTGTTTGTGTCTCAACAAAAGCAAGGTGATATAGCTGTCAGTTTTACTCCTCTTGGCACAGGGATTTTAGTGAATAACGATGGCTATCTAATTACGGCAAATCACCTACTTGATGCGGGAGATCAGTATGTCCAAAAAACGCAAGCCGAAGTCAAGAGTCTGGGGATAATTATTTTGGCTCCTGGTGGTGCATACGGAGGTAGCGGATCGCCCCTGTCAGCTATAAACGATTTTGACGTTATTGCCAGAGACAGTAAACACGATCTGGCATTGTTAAAAATAAAAATGCTCAGTGTAACGAGTCCGTTGAACGGTAAAACACTTTTAACGGTTAATTTTAATCGTAATGTGGGCGGTTCATTAAATGTCGGTGTTGCTCACTTTTCCACAGGGATTACCCGAAATAACGCGATCGCCGTGACCGGATATATATCAGATGCTGTGACCGGAGACATTTCGGACCAATTAATGCCGGAAACCAGAACAGGTAATGTTACTTCTAAGGAAATGACAAGTATCAGTAGTTCCCAACTATCTGTCGCAACCGGAAGCATCACCTATAGTATCTCAGATTATTACCAGACGGATATCACATCGAATCCTGTTCTCAGCGGAAGCCCGGTTTATTTCCCGAAAAATGGGGACATTGTGGGAATTTGCGTTAGTATACAGGACGGACAGGCAGCGACTATCATCATTCCCTGCAAATATATCCTGGATTTAATAACAACCAACGGTGTCGATCTTAAATAAACGGTAATAGAGTATCCGTAAATAAGGGTGGATAGCAAATGAAATACCGGATAGGGATCATTATTTCAGTATTGTTGTCGCTCAGCATCCTGGCGACAAGCTGCGGAAAGACGACCACGAAAATAACGTCCGATATTAGTTTACGTACCGTGAAATTTTTATTTATTGCTTATAATGCGGGTCAATATGCACAAGGCTCCTCCGGGATACAAGAATATAACTATCCTGCCGGTACCGGGTTCATCGTGAATAATGACGGCTACGTAATAACGGCAAATCATTTATTGGAAATGGGGAAACAATTCGTGCAGCAATCGCCGGCGCAGGTGAAAAAAGTTGTGATTTTAATTCCGCCCGCGCCTGTAACTGAAAGTAACGTCCCTTTTGATACGCGACCGCCGGTCAATGATTACGATATCATAGCCAGGGATGAAACACATGATCTGGCCTTATTAAAAATAAAATGGAACGGGCAAAATGAACCCACCTTACCATTTATGTTGCATGGTTATAATATTTATACTCAAACGGATAGCACGATCTCTCTGGGTAATGCGCCTATCGATACAGGAATTATTAAAAACACTTCGATTGCAGTGACCGGTTATTCGACTGATAAAACGCGACCTGGGCCGGAAACGAAAACCGGTACCATAACATCCGGCGAAATGACGGAAGTTCTTGATCCCGTGCTTACAGATTCCGTTGGATTGGCGGCATCATCTTTAGATGTATCGTACAGTCTCACGGATTATTACGAGACAGATGTTATTTCAGACACCCTTCTCAGCGGGAGCCCGGTGTATTCTCCTGATAATAGCGCAATTATGGGAATGTGCATCAATATTCCGAACAGTTCGGGCAAAACAGCAGTCATCCCAGGTAAATATATTTTGGATTTACTAAAAAGCAACGGTGTCAACATTAAATAAACACACTGAGGCTGAAAATGAAAGTTAAAGCTTTTTGGGGACTCCCAGTTATCGGGCTGATAATGCTGTTGGCGGGTTGCCGAACAACTGCCGTTACACAGTCGACTACTTTTAATTAGATGAACCCTGGAAAGATAACGGAAAAGCAAGCCATTGAAATTGCCTCAGCTTATGTGCTTCAGGATGCTTTAGCTAGTGCGAAGGTTACAACTTCTGTGGGAGCGGGCGGAGGATATACAATGTGGGTTATCGATTTTACTCTCATTAGCGGTACAACTATTACACGGGCACAACTATCACAAACAGGGTGGCAAGCAGATAAAAATACGGAGTATTATTCAGATAATAATAGCTACA
>Ga0182010_10000858_pt1 | contig 16968 bp, 11 predicted proteins | sample 611E1MmetaG_FD_120488 | JGI IMG/M metagenome (GOLD analysis project Ga0182010, IMG submission 120488) | Permafrost microbial communities from Stordalen Mire, Sweden - 611E1M metaG | ecosystem: Environmental > Terrestrial > Soil > Wetlands > Permafrost | place: Sweden: Stordalen | collected...
AAAGACCTCCGCAATCGATCTTCATGCGAACAACAACACAACCTCCGTATATACTGCAGGTAAGACTTTTCCCATGCTTCCGGAAAACCTGTCCACCAATCTCACCTCTCTGAATTATCAGGAAGACCGCGAGGCAATTATCGTCGAAATGACCGTCAACGACGCCGGTGATGTGCAGAACCCTGTGATTTATCCCGCGCTAGTTAGAAATCATGCTAAACTTGCCTACAACAATGTAGCTGCCTGGCTCGAAGGAAAAGCACCTCTTTCTGCGGCAGTTGACTCATTTATCGCGGAAAATCTCCGTATTCAAGATATTGTTGCACAAAAGTTGAGAGCAAAAAGACATTTGCGCGGTGCATTAGAATTGCAGACGCTGGAATCCCGTCCTGTTTTTGCCGATGGAGAAATCAAAGATCTACAACTTGAGCAAACAAATAGGGCTAAACAGATCATCGAAGATTTCATGATTGCTGCAAACGATATTACAGCGAATTTCCTCAAACACAAACAAATACCTTCAATAAGACGGGTCGTACGTGTACCAAAGCGCTGGAACAGAATTGTGGAAATTGCCGCTCAGAATGATTATCATCTTCCGGGTGAACCCGATGCCAAAGCGCTGGCAGATTTCCTCGCGAAACAAAGAGCTGCTGACCCTATCCGTTTTCCTGATTTATCCCTGATCATCGTCAAACTGCTGGGCGCTGGTGAATATGTCGTCGAGTTGCCCAATCAGGACTCGCCAGGCCATTTCGCGCTTGCGGTAAAGGATTACACGCATTCCACCGCGCCCAACCGCCGGTTTCCCGACCTGATAACGCAGCGTATCTTGAAAGCCGTTCTAAAAGGAGCACCGGTTCCTTATGACCCATCCGAATTAACTGAACTGGCCAAACATTGCACTCTGAAAGAAGATGATGCTAACAAAGTAGAACGTCAGGTAGCCAAATCCGCCGCGGCCATGCTGCTTTCCACTCGAATCGGAAACCAGTTCGACGCCATTTGTACCGGTGCGGCGGATAAAGCAACGTGGGTCCGTATTTTCCATCCGCCCATCGAAGGCAGATTAATACATGGTTATGACGGTGTTGATGTCGGCCATCGCTTGAGAGTTAAGCTCATTCGTGTCGATATTAACCTTGGCTTTATCGATTTCGAAAGAGTGCATTGAAGGTATAACAGGTTGCTGATTGGCATAATATACATTTTGTTTGCAATTTAAAACCTTCTTTTCAGTGTCCTTCCTGCGAACGCATAAAGTCCGTTCCCTCATCTCCACGGGAGAATAACCATCTCCCCTTCGCCTTTTGTTAATATAACTCCGTCTCAGCCGGACGAAGTATTTGAATTCATTTCCTCTTCACACTCAAAACTGACAACCCAACATTGACAGTCGGTAACTAACGTTGTATCCTTGGGGCAAGAACTTTCAAAATAACGGGACAAAAGCTCCGGAAAAAAGAGGGTATTATGAAAAAGAAAACAGCAGTCTGGTGGGAGAAACTTGGTAAACCGCAATACGGCGGTGAAATGACTATTCGCGCCAATTGGGACATTGTGAATTTCGACCCTTATGACGCTCCGCTGGGGACTATTCATTCGGCCTGGCTGGAAAGACTGGTCTCCGATGATTGGACGATGGATCCTGCCGTTTACGACTATCAAACACATTATCATCCATATCAGTATTTAAAGGGTCATTTGGCCGAAAGCTGGGAATTTCCCGTCCCAGGCACCCATATTATCCGTTTACGCAAAGGAGCTTGCTGGCAGGACGTCCCTCCCGCTAATGGTCGGGAATTTACCGCCGAAGACGTTATTTTTCATATCAACCGACTGTGCGGATTCAATGGTTTTAAGCCGAATCCACGCTGTCCGGTCGGGTTTAAAGACCTGATTTCGGTCACTGCCGCGGATAAATATACGGTCGTGTATAAATGGAAGATAACTGATCCTGCTACCATCATGGAGACTATGCATTCTATCGGCAATGCGCAATTTATGGAGAACCCTGAGACGGTCAAGCAGTGGGGCGACCTTAATGATTGGCATCATGCCGTCGGCACCGGCCCGTTTATCTTAAAAGACTTTGTGCCGGGAATTTCCGCCTCGCTGGTTAAAAACCCAAATTACTACGGACATGATGAGCGTTATCCGCAAAACAAGCTTCCCTATGTCGATGGCGTTAAATATCTAATCCTGCCTGATGTGCACGAAGCTATCGAATTATTACGTGCAGGCAAACTTGACATCATTGATCAAATTTCGCCGATACAGGCACTGGCCGTAAAGAAAACAAACCCGGAAATAGTACAGATTACCCACCCGGATGCTAATGCAGAAAGTCTCGAACCGCGGAATGATGTTCCGCCTTTTAATGACATTCGTGTCAGAAAGGCGATGCAGTTGGCTGTCGACCTGCCCGGAATCGCCAGAACGCATTATAAAGGCGCCGTTGATCCGTACCCGGCCACAATGACTTCCCGATATATGAAGGGCTTTGGTTTCCCCTACGAAGAGTGGCCGCAACCACTCAAGGATGAGTACGCCTACAATCCGGCGACTGCTAAAAAGCTGCTCACGGAGGCCGGTTATCCCCACGGATTCAAAACCAATGTCGTGGCTGATACCGGCGGAGATATCAAGCTGGTAGAGTTAGTCAAATCCTATTTTGCTGATATCGGCATTGATATGGAAATTCGGCCGGTAGACTATGCTACGTTCGATAAATTCGTGAAAACCGATCATAAACAAGATCAAATGACGTATCATCCGGCAGGATCTCCACTGGGTCATACTTCTGCGCCGCTCCATGATCTCAATCGCTTCCGCACCGGCTCCTCGCATGACTATATGATGGTTAGCGACCCGGTTTTCGATGCCTTCTACGACAAAGCAGTTGCTACCGACGATCAGGACAAAATTAAACAAATATTAAAAGACGCCAACCGGCGGGTTGTGGAACAGCATTATTCCATTGCCCTGTTGCAGCCTTTGAACTACTCACTCTGTCAGCCATGGTTTAAAGGCTTTAACGGACAATTCGGGGCGCCGTGGTCGCATGCCGGCGGACCGGCCATGCTGAGTTTTTATCTTGCGAGGTTCTGGATCGACAGTGAACTTAAGAAGTCCATAATGGGTTAGTCTTCTTTAATGATATTAAGTAAGAAGAATCCGGAAGCTCTTTTCATTCGCACTTAAAATGTAAAAATCTTTCGCCTGGTAATATTTTTTCGTCTCAGGGAGGGATTAAAGGAGTGTAACAATTTCCTTAATTCGGTTCGTTATAAATTAATAGTGTTTGTTAAATTCAAAAAGGAGTATTAAATGGCAAAGATTGTTCTCATTGGCGCAGGCAGTCATACTTTCTCGCGGCATCTTATCACCGACATCCTGACCTTCCCTGAACTCAGGGACAGCACAATTTCTCTGATGGATATTGCTCAGGAACCGCTGGATTTAATGACTGCATTCGCCCGGAAATTGGTTGAGCAGAATGGTTTCAACACAAAGATCGAATCAACCACCGACCGCCGTAAAGCATTGGCTGGCGCTGATTATGTTTTTGTTACCATCAGGGTGGGAAAATACCAGCCGCCCCTCGCCAAATCCCCGACCGCATTCTATGGTGTAGAACTTGGCCGCGGTGATACAATTGGCGCCGGCGGTGTTTTTTACGGCGCCAGGCATGTCCCGGTGCTGCTGGATATTTGTCATGACATGGAAGAACTCTGTCCAAATGCCTGGTTGTTTAATTACACTAATCCGATGTCCATCATCTCTTGGGCGGTCAGTGATTATACCAGAATAAAAAATGTTGGCTTGTGCCACAGCGTGCCGAATACCTCTGCCCAACTCGCTACCTACATGGGCATACCTTATGATGAGCTTTCCTATTGGGTCGCCGGTATTAATCACATGGCCTGGTTCCTGGATCTGAAGTGGCGCGGGAAAGATGCTTATCCGCTATTGCGCGAAAAGTTACAGGACCCGGCAGTCTATTCCGGGCCAGAAGCGCACTGGGCTGGTCCGGATGTAGTTCGGGCTGAGATATTTAGAGCCTTTGGTTATTTCGTCACAGAATCAAGCATACACATGGGCGGATATGTACCTTATTTTAAGAAAAGGCCGGAGCTGATTGAAAAATTTAAACTGGATGAGAAAAGTGGGGAGGTGGTAAGAGCCAAGCGCGCGGTCAGGGATCAGGAGTTAACCAAATTACCGCAACAGCTTCGCACTGATTATAAATTCCCTCTTGTACACAGCACTGAGTACGGTTCAATCATCATTCATTCCCTTGAGACTGGCAATCCTTCGGTATTCAATGGAAACGTTAAAAATAAAGGTCTGATTACCAACCTCCCTGAGGGTTGTTGCGTAGAAGTTCCGTGCCTGGTTGATAAAGAAGGCATCCATCCCTGTTACGTCGGCGACCTGCCACCTCAATTGGCCGCTCTGAATCGCACGAATATTCATGTGCAGGAGTTGGCCGTCAGGGGGATTGTTGAAAAGGACAAAACAAAAATCTTCTATTCAATTCTCCTCGACCCGCTCACCAGTGCACTGCTTACAATCGATGAAACAAGGCAGTTGGTTGATGAAATGTTCCGGGAGGAAAAGCAGTACACTCTGGGATATAAATAAATATCGTAAATATATAAACATTAAAACGGAATGAATTATTGAGGCCTTTTAGATATGGAAACTTGCATCTAAAAGGCCTCAATTAATTTATTATTTGGTTTGAAGTGATAAAAAGGGTTAGTCTCCTTTCACTAACTGAACCCTCGGTTTGACCGATTTGTTGACCGCATTGAGAGGTAACTTACCGCTAAATATCCTGCTCGCTTCCCTGACCGTTACTACTGGCGGCAAAGTAAAAGAATAATCGGAATAAGAAGCCGTATGCGGCAGGCAAATCACGTTGTCCATTCTGGTTAAAGGACTGTCTTTGGATAATGGTTCATTCTCGAACACATCCAGCCCCGCTCCTGCGATACGTTTTTCCTCCAACGCCTTGATCAGTTCTGCCTCGTCCACAACTCTGCCGCGTGATGTATTGATCAGGTAGGCGCTCGGCTTCATGTGATCAAAAGCCCCTTTGTCGATCAGGTGAAAACTGGTTTCATTCAAATCCGGATGCAACGACACATAATCTGCTTTTAGAGTTAAACCCAATCTCATCTGTGTAATACCATTTTCCTTGATAAGGTATTTTTGTGATATATAAGGATCGTAACCGATTACGTTCATGCCAAAACATCGTGCTTTTCTGGCCACCATTCTGCCGATGGCGCCGCAGCCGATGATCCCCAGCGTTTGCCCGTATATTGAACCCATCGGTTTCTCCGCCTCTTTTGCTTCAGCCCAACGTCCCTGGCATGCCATTTTATCCAGCATTTTAATCCTTTTGGCACAGGCAAGCAGAAGTGTAATAGCGTGGTTGGAAACTTCTTCCACACACCACTCGAAAGAAGGGTTATTTACCACAAAGATGTTATTTTCAGTCGCGGCAGCAACATCGATGGCATCAAATCCGACATTGCCCGTGATGATCGCAACACATTTTTGCGCCGCTTCTATCATCCAACGCGGTGCACTGCCCGTCAGAATAATATCCGCGTCCTTAATTGCCTTCATCATTTCATCTTTATTGACGTCCGTTACTTCTACGAGCTCCGCATCAACTTTAGCTAATTCCTCAGTCTGCCATAGCGCATTGGGACTCCCGACTGTCCGGGAAATCTTCACTACTTTGTATTTCTTGCTCACTAAATATTCTCCTTATTTCATCAACTTAATTTGCGTTCCCCGACTATAATTCAAAATATAGCAGGTTTATTATCCAGATATCATAAACTAAGTCTTATGCAACATCAATCATTTTATAGCTTCGACTTGTATTATATTTGAGTTTTTAATTTCTTAAAATCAAATTGATCAGTCATTCCTGCAATCATTGATTATTGGTTCTGCTATATCCGTAGCTCATAGAAAATAGAATCTCACCCTTAACGTCAGTATGATAAAAGAAACGTATTAGGTTCTACCTGCTATTGTGAAAATATTATGTCAATTGCTATATAATTCACTCTCTATGTCCCATCGACTTTTTCATCTTTTCATCTATCCAGAACCGCGCCGCATAATAGAAAAGCCGGTGCGGTCCTGCTGCAGACGAGATCGAATCGAATTGGCCGGTGTAACCGTGGAACCATGGCTGGTAGAGTGCGTATTCCATCGGTTGCAGAAGGGAAATCAGGTAATGCTGTCGAGCTACATGTTCATTACAATCTCGCAATAATTTCTTGATCTCTTCGAAACTGCTGACCTCCCAGGCCTTGGGATGGAATGCCCTGTAAACCGCGTCATTAATCCCCATGTAGTTTCCCGGCCCGAACCGGCTCAGGAAATTCACCGGGTTAGAACCGATGGCGCCAAGTTTCCCGATTCGCCCGTTATAGACCAGCTGGTCATGCTTGTGGGCATTGATAAAAAGAGTATAATCCGCTGCTGCCATTGTCCGTACTTCCATCTCGATCCCAACCTGGGCAAGATAGGATTGTACGATCTTCAGTATCGCTTGATCCCCGGTGGCATTAGCAACGATGTTGGTTTTGATTCCGTTAGGATAACCCGCTTCAGCCAGCAGTTGTTTTGACATCGTTGGGTTGTAGGCATACTCGTCCTTCAAGGCTTGCGGCCACTCCTCATACGGAAAGCCCCAGCCCTTCATGTAATACGAAGTTGTTGTAGAAGGGTAAGGCCTGCAGGTGTCGTGGTAGTATGTGTGACAAATTGTCGGCAGGTCGATCGCCATCTGCATTGCCTTACGCACTCTGATATCGTTAAATGGCGGCCTGTCGTTTCGTGGATCCAGGGTCAGCGCATCCGGTGCCGGATATGTCACCTGCAATAATTCGGGATTCGTCTTGCGTATTTCCTCCGCCTGCGAAGGTAAAAGTTCATCCAGAGCATCGATTTTACCTGCGCGCAGAGCTTCTATTGCTGCTGCTTTTTCCGGTATTATGTGGATCTTGAGTGTATTTATATAGGGCAACTGGTTTTTAGAATTTTGCTCATCGTGTCCCCAGTATTTAGGATTCCTGACCATCGTAGCTGAATCATTATGAACAAAATCCTGCAAAATAAATGGACCGGTGCCGATGGCATGACGCCAGTCTTTGACGTCTCCCCATTTTTCCACGGCTTCCCGCGCTTCGATTGAAGCCAGTGTGCCTACTGCCTGCATCGCATCCCTGATTACTTCTTCATTAGGTATCTTCCATTTAAAAGCGACTGTATACTTGTCGATAACCGTGACCGATTCCAGCGGTGTGAACTGGTAGTGGGCTCCCGGAGTGCGTTGGGTGAAGCCGTGGCCCAGACCGTACATCCGGTGATAATGATAAGCTATATCGTCGGCAGTGAGTTCCCTCCCGTTGACCGGCGGTATATCCTGCCAGCGGACTCCCTTGCGAAGGTGGACAACGTAGTTACCTGGTTCTGTGAACTCCCAGCTCTCAGCCAATTGTGCATTGGTATCATTACGGTGACCGTATTTATGGTCGAATGGCTCCGGACCTAAAGGCCAGTCTCCTGTGTGCAGACATTCAAACCACGCTGACATTATCGTGTAATTGAATGAAGCCTCAATCGGGTCAAAAGCCATGATGTCGCTGTCGATACGCAGGTTCATTGTCCCACCGTATTGCGGTTTGTTAATTTTTTCTTTTTCCGTAATATTTTTCATTATTTCGCTCCTTTAATTTATAGTCAGTTGATTGTTAGCAGTCAGGATAACAAAAAATCTATTCAATTTCAAATGTTATTGCCAATATCAAGGAAAGAGGCCAGGATGTCCCGACCTCTTTCCTTTTCCCTAAAACTCAATAACCCGCAAACGAATACCTTTAATAGCCCATGCTCTTCTTGAGATCCGAGTTTATCCAGAACCGGGCTGTGTAAAAACCTATCATCAGCAACTGTCCCGAAGACCCGGCCATTGAATTGTTCTGACCGGAGTAACCATTGAGCCACGGCTGATAAAAGTTGAAGTATGTCGGCTCAAAAAGCCCGATGACGTAATGTTGTTGCGCCACATAAAGATTCAAATCTTTTAATAATTGCTTCATTTGATCTACGCTGCTGGCTGCCAGCATCTTTGGATAATATGCATCATAAACCGGATCGTTAACTCTAATGTAGTTGCCGCTGTAAGTCGATAAAAATCGCTGGAACTGGACGTTTGGTTCATAACTCAAACCGAGCATCGAGCCTCCGCCCTTGTAAGCCATCTGGTCGAACTTCATTTGCGTCTGGACCGCCGATATCCACGAAGAGCGGTCCAGGAGGGTAATATCCATTGTAATACCGATTTTATCATAATAAGATTTGACTATCTGCAATAAATCGAGGTCGCCGGTATTGTCTGCTACTATATTGGTCTTAAATCCGGTGGGATAACCGGCATCTGATAGAAGCTGTTTGGCCTTCGTCGAGTTATAGGCATATTCATCTTTTAGATCTTGCGGCCATGAATTGTACGGCAAGCCCCACCCTGTTGCATAATAAGAAGTTAATGCCAGCGGCGCCGAGTCCGTCGTGCCGCCGTAATAAGTGCTGGCGATGGTCGGCAGATCTATTGCCATTTGCATTGCCTTGCGTACTCTGATATCGCTAAATGGTTTTACATCATTTCTCGGGTCTAAACAATAACCCGTAGCCGATGGAACGGCAACATGTAGTAATTCCGAATTCGTTTTCATCAGAGTCTGCGCCTGAGGCCAGGTTAGTCCATCCGTGATGTCGATCTTACCCGTCCGTAAACCGGCCAAAGCCGTATTATTGTCGGTGATGATCAGCAATTTTACCGAATCTACGTAGGGTAGTTGGTTCTGGGGATAGCGCTCGTCATAAAAAGAATATGTAGGATTTCTGGCCAGGGTCACAGATGCTCCGGAAACAACGTCCTTTAATATAAACGGACCACTCCCGACAACATGATGCCAGTCTGACAAATCTCCCCATAACTTAACTGCCTCAGGGCATTCGATGCTGTTTGAGTCACCTATGGATGTTATGTTCTCCATGATGACTTCCGGGTTGGCGATCTTCCATTTGAAAACGACTGTATAATTATCAGTTGCGGCCACTGTCTGGCAGTTCAGAAATATCGTGTTGCTGGTCTGATACGGGCTTGGTGTCATGCCGCTGCCAAGATTGAAAGACCGCTGGTAGTGATATACTATATCACCGGCTACTACCTCGCGTCCATTTGCAGGCGGTAGATTCTGCCAGTGAATTCCTTTCCGTAAATGAACAACAAGTGTGCTTAAATCCGTAAACTCCCAGCTTTCTGCCAGTTGGCCTTTGACATAGTCGCTGGGACGCCAGTTAATTTTGTAAGAAAATACTGCCGGGTCCAAAGTCCAGTTATCTACAAATAGACGATCCTCGAACATACTGATACAGCTTGGTAATTTAGGCCCGTATTGATCAAAATTCACGATGTCCGCATTATTTCGGACAACCATCACACCCCCATAAGTCGGTTTCCCCAGTTTATCCCACCAGTTTCCTGAAGCCGTCGTACTTTGTGTAGTGACAGCGGGTGCAGTAGTGGATTTTGTTGTTGTACTTGGAGTCACCACCGAGGTGCCGGTAGAAGTCTTGGTTGGCGTCTGGGTGGTTGTTGGAGTAGTTGACGACGTAGTACATGAGGCGAATAACATCGCAACCAGTAGAAAGACAACTAAGCATGACCAAATTATTTTGGTTTTCAATTTCTATCTCCCTTTATTTTCGTATTGAGCTTACTGTTATTCATTGCTGAATTCCATAGTTTAATACGTATGAATTTGCTGCTATGATAGCACCGGTTTTTATATTTGTCAATGGATGGTAAATAAAGGTTGATGACCCGGTTAGCGGAGGCGTATAATCAAAGGCGTCCGCTCTGTACGAACATAAATTTTGGTGATTGAATATCTGTAGGAGGTGCAGCCGGATATGAATGAAATAAATGAAACACATAATTGGATTGATGTCAGTGTGCCGCTTAGGGAAGGTATGGTTGTTTGGCCAAAAGATATTAAAATAAAAATAGATCATCGCCGCGGTAGTCAAAACGTCGAGAGCGGCACAAATTCCAGTTTATTTATGGGAGTACATACGGGTACCCATATGGACGCACCCCGGCACTTTTTTGCTAAGGGAAAGAGCATCGATGAAATGCCTTTTGATACCACGATTGGACCGGCTCGGGTAATTGAGATTGCGGACGCAGTTTCGATCAAAGAAAATGAGATCAGGCAGCATAATATTCGAAAAGGGGAGCGGATTTTATTTAAAACGCGGAATTCACAAAGATGCTGGCAGGATGACAATTTTGTCAGAGATTTTGTTTATCTCACCAGGGAAGCCGCCCGCTACCTGGCAAATACCGGCGTACGCTTAGTGGGGATTGATTACCTTTCTGTCGGCAGCCCGTTGGATCCCGATACCACATCGCCGGATACTCACCAGTTGCTGCTGGGGGCAGAGATCTGGTTGATAGAGGGACTCAACCTTTCCCCGGTTAGTACGGGTAACTATAATCTCGTTTGTCTTCCCCTCAAACTAATTCAAACTGACGGCTCTCCGGTGCGGGTAATTCTGGAACCTGTATTTAACTAAACGTGTTACAACATAGGAAATCCGCAATATTTTAACCCATGGCGTATTTATCAGTTCAATAACTTTTTTGCTTTATCATTACATTATTGTTATAAAGTCATAGGACATTGCTTGCATATTAACAATTATTTATCTCGCTCCACTTGACAAACACAAAACCCAATGCTATTATTTGACAAATTCATACGGATTAACCTAAGTAAATGCATATTGAATTAAGTAGTGATTATATACAATCAGGATGAACTTATTATTGTATTATTTCGGATGAATTTGAACGTTAAGAACATCGGTTATTTAGCAAAGAATCAAGAGGGTATTATTTTTACAATTGATGCAAACATAGTCCACGTCTATTAAGTTGAATGGTGGCAAGATGCGTAATTACATATTTAGAAGACTACTTTTAGCCATCCCCACAATCTTTTTTGTTAGCCTGTTAGTTTTTACCTTGATCCGTCTTGTTCCCGGTAATGTCTTGGATATTATGGTAGCTGACTACGGCACAATTGGCCAGGTCACTCCCATGGACCGTGCAGCCATCAAACATGCATTGGGGATGGACGTCCCTATTTATGTACAGTATGGAAAATGGATGGATCAAATTTTCCACGGCAATTTGGGAGAATCTCTTTGGAAACAGACTCCCGTGATTGATGATATCAAGGTAAGATGGCCGGTAACTTTTGAACTTGGCCTGTTGGCAATAATCATCGGCCAAATAATCGCATTACCGATCGGCATATACTCTGCCTTGCGCCAGGATACCTGGGGTGACTATGTGGCTCGCAGTATAGCAATTTTATTTATCGCTGTCCCAGGCTTCTGGCTCGCCACACTGGTTATTGTCTATCCTTCTATCTGGTGGGGTTATATGCCTCCGTTTAAACTGATCCAGTTTGCCGCCAACCCTCTGGGTAATCTCAGAATGTTTATCGTCCCTGCCATTATTCTAGGCATGGGTATGTCCGGCGGAACCATGAGGATGACCCGGACAATGATGTTGGAGGTCATGCGGCAAGACTATATCAGGACTGCCTGGGCAAAAGGACTCAAGGAAAGGATTGTGGTTATCAGGCACGCTTTGAAGAATGCCTTAATACCGATTGTCACTATCATCGGTCAACAGGCGCCTGTTTTAGTCGGGGGTACAGTCATCATCGAGAGTATCTATAACCTGCCCGGGATGGGTCGTCTTACAATAGACGCCATCAGTACGCGGGATTACACGGTAGTCAGCGCTTGCCTGTTGATTTTTTCACTTGCTTTGGTGCTGATCAATCTCATTACCGATGTAACCTACGGCTATTTAGACCCCAGGATTCATTATAATTAGCGAGAATAAAGCAGGCATAAGAGTGGCAGAAAAGCTATATCAGAACACGACCGGAATAAAGAAACGCTCGAAATTTGCGGATGCGGCGATCAGGATGGTGAAAGAGAAACCACTTGGTACAATTGGCGCGGTAATCACTATATTCATGCTCCTGGTTGCGATATTCGCTAATTTTATTGCTCCTCATGGTATGAACGATATGTTCACGGATTATGTCATGGTGCCGCCCTCCGCCAAATTCCTCTTTGGTACAGATAATCTTGGGCGGGACGTGTTTAGTCGCGTCATTTTTGGTGCCCGTATTTCAGTCATTGTCGGTCTGTCTGCCACCTTAATCAGCGTGCTGATATCTACAATAATTGGAGTAGTTAGCGGTTATATAGGAGGCAAATTAGACCTGATTGTACAGAGATTCGTCGATGCCTTTATGTGTCTCCCCGGTTTGGTTATTCTCATGATTTTGGTATCAATGATCGGCCCGGGTCTGTGGAAGATCATCTTTATTTTGGGTATAACACAGGGCATCAATGGTTCCAGAATGGTCAGAGGCATTGTGTTTGGAATGAAAGAAAATGCTTATTTGCATTCTGCATTAGCAATTGGCAGTTCAACATGGTCGATACTCAGAAAACATGTTTTGCCCAATATTTTAGCGCCTATTATTATCATTTTTACTATGTCAGTGCCGCAAACCATTCTGGCGGAAGCTGGACTGAGTTTTCTTGGCTTTGGTATCCCGCCCCCAAACCCTAGCTGGGGCGGCATGCTCAGCGGCGATGCGCGTACTTATATGTTTCAGGCGCCATGGATGGCTTTATGGCCCGGTCTTGCTTTGAGTATCCTCGTGTACGGCGTAAATATGTTTGGTGATGCGGTAAGAGATATTATGGACCCGCGATTGAGAGGCGGCGCCGGACGCTACGGTATAAAAGTTAAACGACATTTAAAGAATGTGTATCCTGCTCCTGATGCAAAGGAATAGTTATACGGATCGATAATATTTAGATTGGAGGACATTGTTAGTCTTCTTGCATTTGAGTCCACAGACCAGATACTATGAACGCTTAATAAAAAAATAAGCGAGGGAATATAGTATCAGTCCCAAGGGAAACGTGCCAGTTTGCAAGGCGAAATTATTTCGTATTCAAAACTGTACTAAATATAAAAAAAAGGAGTAAAGGGTGAAAAGGAAATTTGTATGGGTTGGGTTGAGTTTACTATTAGTAGTAACTCTGGTGCTCAGTGCCTGTTCCAAGACTACAACAACGTCTACCGCAAGCCAATCTGCAACAGTTACATCATCGACTATCCCAACATCAGTAACACCATCAAAAACCTTGATCACATCCAGCGCACCGCCGACATCACAGGTATCGACTACCGCATCCGGCACACCGCAATATGGTGGAGACATGACCGTCATCACGGTACAGTCTTTTGCTGACCCGCCAAGCTGGGACGTCCACTTGAGCTCAAGGGGGTCCTCGACCAGCGTCTGGGATAATCCGTATCTGGAATGGTATTGTATGGGTGACATCGATAAATATGGCCCACGCGGAACTAATCAATTCCCATTTCAGGCTACTACCTATATCCCCGATCAATACATGGGTGGAATGTTAGCCACCAATTGGGTGTTCTCCACCAGTCCTTTGAGTCTGACTTTCACATTACGGCAGGGAGTCATGTGGACCGGTAACGCTCATATGGGCATGGCTGCCCGTGAGTTTACTTCTGCTGACGCCGCATTCAGTGCAAACCGCGTGATCAATGCCCCGGGTTCAGGTACCATGTTTACTTCCTGGGTCAAAGATGTCGTGCCCGTTGATAAATATACGGTCAGATGGGACTTCAGCCAGTATTATGCAAACTGGGAGTTTTTCTGTCTTTACGGTGGTAGCACCGCGATTATGTTCGCTCCTGAGTCGGCTGCTGCAGGCGGAGCTGATTGGAAAAATCAGACCGGCACCGGGCCGTTTATTTTATCGGATTATGTCTCAGGTTCATCTGCGACCTATACCAGAAATCCCAACTATTGGGGAAAAACGACCATTAACGGCAAGCAATATCAAATGCCGTTCATCAATTCGCTTACCTATCCGGTCATTGCGGATGCATCAACCCAATTAGCCGCATTGCGCACCGGGAAAATTGATATCTGGTCGAGAGTGCCGCTTTCCAATGCCGCCACACTCAAGCAATCGTCTCCAAATTTGATCCAAAATAAATGGTTGATCGGCCAGACCATGATCATGTATATGAACAGAATTGAATCGCCTCAATTGAGCGTTCTCAATATTCGTAAGGCTGTTCTTAAAGCTACCGATTTTAACACGATATTGAAACTGGCGTGGTCTGAAGGCAATCTCCTCGGCTGGCCGGTATCTTCTCAAAACCCCGCCTATACCCCATTGAATCAACTTCCTCCAGCAACGCAAGACCTGTTTAACTACGATCCGACCAAGGCCAAGCAGATGCTGGCTGATGCCGGCTATCCCAACGGGTTCGCTACGACAATCGCTTATAATGCCGCTGACCCTGTACAGGCTAATGTGGCTTCTATTGCTGCCTCGGAATGGGCCAAAGTCGGTATCGTTGCCACCCTTCAGCCAACGGATCAGGTGGCGCTTACTGCCATAAAAACTGCGCGTTCCTACAAGGGGTTCCTTGTTTGGTCAGTCGGCACGATTAATCCGCTGACACCTCTCACCTATATCGATGGCAGTGGACTCGGGGCTACTTACAAGACAGGCGAACCTCTCGACATCGAGGAGCACGCGACTTTATCCGAAATGGATCCGACGAAGTTTTTAGCTGATGTAAAACAAACATGCCAGGATATGCTCGCCGATGCTGGTTATGTGCCTTTTGCCGATCCATATCTTATTAACTGTTACTGGCCGTGGCTGAAAAATTACTACGGTGAGATCGATGCCGGTTATAATAACCAGGTTCCCCTGGTTTCCAGAATCTGGATTGATCAAAGCCTGAAAAAGTCGCTCGGTTATTAGAATTACGTCCTAAAAGAAATTGTTTCAAATACGTAGAAACGTGTGATAAACATAAAGGCGGGGAGATTTCTCCCCGCCTTTATGTTTATTCTAATTGAATATTGTTGAATACACAGCTAACACTATTTATTTAATCGCAGGTTATTATCCTTACCACTCCATCGTTCACTCCCACCCATGTGCCGCCGCGCACTGAGTCACCATTACGCCGGCGGTCCGATATATATTTTCCATCCTTATCAAAATGCCCTTCGTCCACACTCATCAGATAATTACCAAAACTGATGTGTGATAGATCATTACCTGCAAGCAGTGCTACAGTCGCCGGTTTGCGCCGCAGCAATAGCCTGAAGTTGATTCCCACCAGATAAAACTCGTTTTTACTGGCTTGGATAACCAACCCGGCGCCGCGGCCCGGCTCCTGATTGCCATGATCGTCCCCGAATTCGATCAAGCCCATGTATCCGTCAAAGTCTATTTGTGTCCCGGCTAATCCATGGTGCTCCATACCTTCCTCTTGCTCCACGGCCTGGATTTTGCCCGTCCCCTGGTATTTAAGTAACAACGGTATTACAGCCGCCACCGATTTAAGCATGTTAACAATTCTGCTATTCTTTGGTGTGCCGTCCGGCGTATGGTCAAAGTGTAGGAAATAACCGACGGCATTAAAATCCGCAATATCGTGGAAAATACCCATGCCCGGGGCTTCCACTATCAGCAGCTGGTTATCATCACGTGCATATTTTGCATTCACTTCGTTACGCTGTCTGATGTTTGTATGTGGATTATCCGGCGCGATTATGTCGATATGCGGAGTAAACCACTTGTAAATATCCAGCACCTTCGTGACGGGACAGCCCGAAGGATAACATTCACCCGGCACCGGCCACCAGACAAGGGAACTTACCCACACATTAATAAACATCGGAATGTCGTATATTGCCTTCCCTGCTTTGGCCACTGCCTCGATATAAGTTGCCCAACCGTAAGCTGAAAACAGTTCACCTGCTTCATCACCAAACAACTGCGGCCATGTGCCTGCATCTTTACCGCCTGCTTTTTGCCAGATATCATAAATATCGCCTTTGCCTGATTTTTTCATTGCGGCTATCAGTTTAGCTGGCACTGAGCTGTCAAACTCTGCTTGGGCTTCCGGGCCGTAATCACGGTCGCTGCCCAGAATACCGGGTTCGTTCTCAACCTGTAACCCGATCACGGTTTGTTCTGTGCTGTCTGTCGCTTTCAGGTGTTCGCACAGCGCCGCGAACACCTTTTTATCAGCTTCCAGATTTGCTTTGCATTGCGTTGAAAGTACCCACAATTTGGTGCCGTTTAATGCGGTTGCCCTCTTGTAAATCTCCGGTTTGCTCTTCATCCATGCCGGGGCGTAGTCCATCACGCCGTTTTTAGAGGAAGCGAACCACAGAAAGATTAATCGTAAATCATACCGGCGCGCAATTTTAATCACTGTATCGATGCTGGAAAAATCAAATTTTCCTTCTTCAGGCTCCAGTTGATCCCAGAATATTGCCAGGCACACTGTATTGCCGTTGGTAAATTTAGTTGCCTTAAAGTTTGTCTCTATCTCAGCTTCGTCCCGGACGCTGTACCCGCCCATGTAAATGCGGTGCCTGCCTAGCGGATAAAACGGTTTCCCATTTACCTTAAATACACGTTTGACAGCTGCCATTATAATCTCCTTCTGTTTATTATTATGCCAATCATTCGAATTCCCGTAGTCGCGCAGGCCTCCGTGCCTGTGAGAGGTTTAATTTAATGCATTGAACCAACTATAAACCGGTTCTCAACAAACGTGAGGCATTACGTTCGAATATTTTTTCCTTGTCCGCTGATGGCATGTCCAGTTGTTCTATCATCCTGATCTCATCCCAGGTAACACCATGGTGCGGTCTGCCTTCCGTCGCGTCTGTTCCGAATAAC